>Ga0209700_100657_pt1 | contig 67689 bp, 38 predicted proteins | sample SiratroredBW_FD_187528 | JGI IMG/M metagenome (GOLD analysis project Ga0209700, IMG submission 187528) | Root nodule microbial communities of legume samples collected from California, USA - Siratro red BW (SPAdes) (version 2) | ecosystem: Host-associated > Plants > Roots > Nodule | place: USA... | reverse complement strand
CCTTCCAAGGGAAAAATATTGAAGCTCCTTCCCCGAACAATTTTGTTCTAGCAGACTACTTTTGAGAGGATTAATGAGTAACTATTGGTCTACCTAAGGTGTGCTTATGGCAGGAACTCGACTAATCTTTATTTTATGATGCCCGTATTTTGTCCTCCTAAAGAGGAATTTAGTCTCGAATAAAAATAAAAATAAAAATTTTCATTCTCATATCCTTATTCATTTTTGTTGTATCATAACTCTAATTTGAGAGCTCTGGTTGCTACATTTTTCATGGTCGAAATTATTAATCCCTCATAATATTTTAGTTCATCTTATCATGTTAGTTCTTAACAACATATGATTTTTTCTATTGATACACAACAAGAGAGACAAATTTTTTGTGATCAGTCAAAAGTAATGAATGATACTAACAAAAGTAGTTTTGAAAGACGATATACTTCTAAAGTCTGCAGTCATTGTGGAAAGATAGGACATGTGATTGATACATGCTATAGAAGACATGGTTTTCCACCTCAGTTCAAGTTTAAAAATCATAAAGCAGACTGTAATGATAATCAGCAGAATCATGGAGGTTCAAGGCCAAAGGTACATTCTCAACATATTAGTTTGACTCTTGAGCAGTATCAAACATTGTTAGCCCTTCTACAACAGTCTAAATCCAATGACAATATCTCTAATCAAAGCTCTGATACCATAATATGAAAATAAAGAGATGAACAAAAATGAACAAGGATATGAGAATGAAAATATTTTTTTTGTTTCTGTATTTCATCAAAAATAAAGAACTGAATATATACAAATATTGTACCCATTCTAAGTATAGCTAAATAAAGAAAACAAAATAAAATTATTATAATTTGATAATGTCATAAAAATAAATAAACAGAATTGATGGTAATTTGATTATATCATAAAGACAAAATCAAATAATTAGTTTTTTTTCTAGAAACCTCCTATCCATATCCTCTAAAAGTTATAGCATGATGTAAGAATCTCTAACTAACCACACCACTTACTCACTTTCTCTTCCCCAACAACATCACTGTTGATAGTTTGTTTTTTGGTTTTCAAAATTGGATGGGAAGGGTTTTTTAAAACTGGGGAACAAGTATAAATAAGAAGGAATAGGAGGGAGGGAGAAGAACTTGGAAAGAACAAAGAGGGAGATGAATTACTGGAGAAGAAGTGCTTTCTGGAGGCAAAGGTAATCTACATTCTTATACAATAATTTTTGTTACTGATATTGTTTAATGAAGTTTAGTATGAACCTGATATTACTGATATTTTTTATTTTAAAATATTAGCCATGCATATGAATGATGGTTGTTTCACCTAAAAGAGACCACTCATATGTTTGAACAGTGCATGAAAACTATGATAGTGAATTTAATGTGTTAATTACCAATGTACAAAGTTTTACCAAGTTCATATTCATACTGCACATTCAACATCCACATTCAATACCTTCTCTTGTATCTCTATTTTGTAATCAATTCTTTCTGTGCATGCATGGTTTATAATCCTCAGTCTTTTTGCACAATAATAAATTATCTGTATATTATGAAATGTTAGTAGATGAAAATAATTAAATATTTATACATCAAAATTTGATATGGACATTTAGATACATTATCTTCAAGATTCAATATTTTATTTAAATATAAAATTCTCAATTAATTTTTGCATAACATAATTGTGTTTATAATATATATTTTAGAAGAATTGTTTAGATACAGTATGTAGGTCAACTTATATTTTATATCTTACTATTTAAAAACTATTTAATAAATAAATTTAAAAATAATCATTTAAATATATTTAGAATTTAAAATTTATTTAAACTTAATAAATTTAAAAGATACGCGTTATCTTATACTTTTAATTATTTAAAAGTAATAATAAAATGCGATAATCTATCATATTATTATTTTTACTTGTATGGTTTATAATTATGTTAAATATAATATTTTGCACTATCTCATATCCTTAACTGAAAAAAAAAATCTTAGACTCTTAATATTCTAAAAGTGTTAAAAATTGTTAAAATTTTAAAACTAAAATATCGTTTTTTACAAATCTATTTGCAAATGGTTATGGACTTTAATTTCCTATTATGAATAAAAATACATAGAGAATGTAGTTTTGCATGAATAATTAAAAATACATTAATTTTATACGTTTAATTAAAAGATATGAAAATATATTTCTTACCTCGAATTCAAATTTAGTTTTAAATATAATTCTTTTTTTAAAAAATATTTGATGTAGTTGTTCTTTAACAACTCTATTATTATATCAAATAAAGGTTTGTGTAGTTTTACTAATTGTAAAAATTTTAAATATAATTTTAGTTTATTTATAATTCATTCATTAATAATTATGAAAATAATTATATATTATTTTAAATAAAATTGAGGTGTTATATGAAAACTAATCACTTCCATTTTAGAACTATTAGATGTCAACTTAAAAATATTTAGTAGTAAATAAAATTATTAAATTACACTTCGATATTTAATTCATGAGTTCTAATAACATATTGAAAAATAAATAAATTTTAATTTAATTTTATAAAACTAATTTATAAAATAAAAGTTTATACCTATTTATATACACTTGATCGTATATTTAGTCCATCTGAGAAATCTTAACAGAAACATCTCAGCTTTGCAATTTAGACTTTTATCAAAAAGAAGGAACATACTTTGTTACTTCTCTCTACATTCTAGGTCACCAGATTAATATTTTTAAATCTAGATGCATCGTGGTGAAACTTCTGTAAATACCTAATTTAGTTACTTTTATGAACTTCTTCAATTATTTACCTTATTTACATATTATTTCCTTATACCTAGTCATTCCTTTATAATCTTGTTCAAAATTTGATTATTTTCCTTCAAAAGTTTAATTTTTAACTTTTCCTTAAGAAATTAATCGCTTAGTGGAGTCTCTTTCACTTTTTTCCAAGAAAACCTACTTTTTAGGGCATAGTAAAAGATATAATATTTAGTTTTGCATTATTAGTGATTAATTAATCTTTAACCGCACTATAATTTTTCTTAAATGGGCTTTCTGGTGGGGAGAAGCTAGTTGGGCCTTTGTGGCATCTTCCATACGGGCCTGTATTGTATTACAGCAACCATTAAAGAAGTTCATAATTTTCAAGTTAGTGGTTTTTCAGAATCAAGAGTGGGTATGCTAAGCCTATGGCGGTGGTAGTGGCCGTTGTTCCTGAACATCACCTCACCGGCCAATTCTGGTTTATGTAAATCACACCAATCGCTTTTCTCGAAGGTTTTGTTTCTCTCTGTTCATCTTATCAATAACCCAATTCTTCGCCACTCTTTAATCTATTAACCTCACGATTGCTGTCGTAGTTTTGCACTCGCACTCTCACCCTAGCTATGCACTCTATGCTTTAATTCTGTTCCTTCCCTTTATTTCTTTTACCTGTGCTTCCATTGTACTGTATTATATCACGACTAGTTTGCTCCATATATATTTCTCCCCATGCTATTTTCTCAATTTAAGTTGAAACTAGATCACACATGCTGTAGAAAAAGAAGAAGAAAAAGAAAAAGTTGAACAATGACATGATAGGTAATGGGTGGATTGGGTACTTGGATTTCCCTTGTGGTATAATTGTTTGCTTGGTGGACTGGGTATCCGTGAATCCATCCATTATTAAATGGGACAAGGTTGAATTTTTTTTTTTCCTTTTTTGGAAATATTTTTCTTAATGGATCAATCTTTTTATTTTGGTCCATCCAATAAACATTCTGGTCATCCACTTGCATGCTACCCTTGGTTTGGATTTGTTTTATAGATGTTGAGCTCTCATCCCAAGCTCCAGCTTCTTCTGGAACGAGTGAATTTTCCCTTTACGAGTTACAACAGATGAACATAAATATGACAATGATTTTCCCTTTATTCTTTTACTCATCTCTGACAACTGTGGTGTTGCGAAGAGAGTAGTAGAATATGTAATGTTACAAAATTGACTCCCGACAGGGTAAATTTTTATCGGTGAAGTTGACTAAATGCAATTTGACTGCTGCCTGTGTCAACCGTAATTAGTCATTTTAAAAAGTGTAGTGGTGATCTTGGTTTCCTTGAATGCTTCTGTCAAATTGATTTGCTGTACAGAAACTGAAATTTTTAGTTGCTCGAAAAAAAATCTATAATGTATGGTGGGTTTTGACCCTCTTTTTGCATTTATTTTAATATTATTTGTCTTCCCTGATCATTATCCTAACTCTTTTGTGGGCTGGAAGTCGAGAGGCCTGAAGATGTCTTGTACAATCTGATATGTTCAAATTTTTGTGGCTATACTGGACATCAATAAATTCACCATTGACGAGCTTTTGATTACTTCCATTCGCCTATCCATTTTTTTGTGAATAATTTGCATTAGACATAATTTTGCAGTTATATGCATATGAATGGCGTGGCGCGAGCTTGGAAAGAAGGTGAGTTGACTTTTATATGCTTATGCAATATTTTTTATCTAAAATTTTTATTAAATGTGACAATTATCCAGTTTGCAAGTGATTGAACTTTTCCTGTGTAAGTTACTATGTTGTATAGCTCACTCAGTTTTCTGATAATGTTCGCTTTTGTTGCTTGAATGCAGAGAATATATATGAATTTTACTAGAGCTTTGGCTGCAACGCCATTTAGGCACGTGATAGGATCAAATTTTGCATCCACCTTTGCTGCACAATCTGTCTATGCATCGGCAAAATGCATAACAGGTAATTGACATGCTGTGTGCTTTTAATATTGTTTTTCTTGCCCTTATACTGTACATACTCTGCTAATCACTAATTCCTTTAACTACATGATGCAGATTTCATCAACCAATCGTCTCAGGGAGTGGCTGGTTTTGGCACTGTGACTAAAGAATGTGGAATTCGGTAAAATAGCATTCAATTTTCATGTTTCAAAACGAACCAATTAGGTGATATAAGGATGATAACAAAATGGGCATATGCATAGTGATTGTAATAGGAGAGTAAGTTAAACTTCCAAATATGTGAAGATATGATTGTGCAGAAAGTCGACTATGTGAGGGCATATTTATGAAGCCTAAATTTATCAGAACTATTCTTTGTGTACATAAGTAGTACTGCATCGGTGATAAGATGGGTGTTATTCCAATGTGGTACAGCCATCCTATATACGTGTTTCAACAATGAGAAATCATTTCATTAATTGTATTGTTTTTGAAAATGAATAAATCTACTTTACTGATCTTTGATTATGCAATTTGACATAATTAGTAGTAGAGGAAAAAATACTTCATTGATCTTTGATTAGTCAATGCTGGAGCAATTTTTTCGCTGTATTATGTTGGTAATCTCATTTTTTTCTAATTACATGACTAGCATTAACATGTGACTTTTAAGAGAGTTCTAGATGGGCTTTGATTGCTTTGTTAGTAATATGCTAACAGTCCTATCATAAAATAATCCTGATTTTTATTAATCATCTTCACCTGTAGATGAAAATGCCTTAGCTAGAACTTATTTTATTTTACTTAAAATAAAGAAATGATATTAGTTGAAATCCTGAACTGTATGGTGTTTTGGTACTTAACTCTTGTGCAAAAGTTGCTTAAATGAAAAAGAAAAGGCCCAGAAGAGTAAGGTGTTTTGATTACATTTATAGGTGCTTCCATGGTAGTTCACAAGCCTGGGCAAGAAATGATGGATCGTTAGGTCTGAAGACCCCAAAGAGGGTGAAATATCTGAAAAGGGATGGTATGAACAAGCCACCTGTTACAGCCAGCAAATCAAATCCTGATAAAACAGTAGAAATATTTGAAGGCATGACCCTTGTTGAACTGGCAAAGCGCACTGGAAAATCAGTATCTTCTTTGCAGGATATCCTCACTAATGTTGGTGAAAAGGTTGAATCAGAGTTTGAGCTTCTTAGCATGGATGTTGCTGAACTAGCCGCAATGGTATTTTCTCCTTCTTAGTGACAAATGACTTTTAACTAGTGAATATTAGGAACTAGTACCGACTTACCTTCTTTTGATCCCAATACTTGTTTGTCTATCCTTGTCATAACTCATTTAATGACAACTGATTATGAATAAATTGAAAGTAGCTCGTTTGACTTAATTTTTCGCTCGACATATATGAGATTTGGAGTTAGCTTTTGTAGTGTTTTAGTGATTTGAATTTTGAATAAAATCTAAGACTCATTGTGAAGTTTTGATGGAGGTAGATTTGGACAAATATTTTACTTAAAACCATGATTGAGGCATTATACTATGGTATTCATGCAAGATTTTATTTTATTTTTACATCCATTGTGGGCATTGCATGTCTTCACCCTCCTTTTCCCCCCTCAATTTGTCACACGATGAATGTTTTTGTTTCTCTTTTTTATAATTTATTCATTTAATTAGTTCCTTGCTGCTGCAGGAGGCTGGCGTCAATGTTAAGAGGCTACATTCAGCTGAAGGTGCTGAAATATTACCTCGTCCACCAGTTGTAACAGTGATGGGTCATGTCGATCATGGTAAAACATCTCTTCTCGATGCCTTGCGTCAAACATCAGTGGCAGCCAGGGAGGCTGGTGGCATAACTCAACATCTAGGTGCTTTTGTTGTCGTTATGCCATCAGGAGCATCAATCACATTTCTTGATACTCCTGGTCATGCTGCATTTAGTGCAATGCGAGCAAGAGGTGCAGCAGTTACAGATATAGTGGTGCTGGTCGTTGCTGCAGATGATGGTGTCATGCCTCAAACACTTGAAGCTATGTCCCATGCAAAAGCAGCTAATGTACCAATTGTAGTTGCAATTAATAAATGTGATAAACCAGGAGCAAATCCTGAAAAAGTTAAACTGCAGCTTGCTTCAGAGGGCTTGCTGCTGGAGGAGATGGGTGGGGATGTTCAGGTTGTTGAAGTTTCAGCAACTGAAAAAATTGGACTGGATAACCTAGAGGAAGCCTTGCTACTTCAGGCGGATATGATGGATCTTAAAGCACGAATTGATGGCCCTGCTCAAGCGTATGTGGTGGAAGCAAGACTTGACAAGGGACGGGGTCCACTGGTAACTACTATAGTAAAGGCAGGGACTCTAGTTTGTGGTCAACATGTCGTTGTAGGCTCACAATGGGGAAGGATAAGGGCTGTTAAAGATATGGCAGGGAAGTTAACTGAACGAGCAACACCTGCTATGCCTGTTGAGATTGAAGGGCTTCGAGGGCTGCCAATGGCTGGTGATGATGTAATTGTTGTTCATTCTGAGGAGCGAGCTAGAATGCTTAGTTCTGGCAGGCAAAGAAAGTATGAGGAGAACAGGCTAAGGAATAAGATGATACAGGACAAACCAACTACTTCAGACGATTCCATGGAGGTTCCACTGAGGGTTGAAATGCCAGTGATAGTAAAAGCAGATGTTCAGGGAACTGTTCAAGCTGTAACTGATGCATTGAAAACTTTAAACAGTGCTCAGGTTTGTGAATATTATAGTTTTATAGTGAACTATTTTTTGCTTACAGATGCTAGTGTTTATAGATGCAAGTGTTTCACCTTTTATCCACAGGCAGAGAGAGGGCAAAGAAAACAGTTTATTTTTTTTTATGCTAGTGCTAGAAACGCAAGAGTTTGACCTTTGACCCTTTTGGTATCAAAGCCTTTTTTTTAAGTGATTTGGACCTTCTTCCTGTTTTGTGTTTTCTTAATCCTAACAATTTAAGCTTGTCAGTAGGTAATGTGAGTTTATGTTTTATCCTTGTTTAAAACTAAAAATGATTGAGTAGCCAGTGGTGTCTGAGATATAAAGTGAAATGATTCGTTGGCACGCTTCTAACTGATCAAGATTTTGGGTGAAATGCTTGGTTTACACAAAATATGATTTATTACTCGATATATTAGTTATGATTGCCATCATTTGGATAACGTTTGGTTGGTGGTATAATGAAAATGATATATGAAAAGGTACTCAGTAGAGTAATCAGTTTTAAAAATATATTTAATGACCATTAATCAGTTCCAGTTGGTCATTCACAATATATATTGGACAATTGGGAATGATTTGCTTTTAATTATTACCAGGTCTGGCATACATGTTTTTTTTTTTTTTAAGTTCAAATGTGGCATTCATGCTTGAATCAAGCTTTGTGACAACCAACAACATACTGCAGTTATCATGAACTTTTTAAGTTGGTTATTGAAATTCTTTAATTTAATTGCTAGGTTTTGGTGAATATTGTCCATGTTGGCGTTGGGCCGGTTTCTCAATCCGATGTGGACTTAGCACAAGCTTGCGGTGCTTGTATAGTTGGATTCAATGTGAAAAGTCCTCCTACTGCTCTAAATCAGGCAGCAGCCCGCGCCAGTATCAAGGTATTATTAACTATTAAACTTATGCTCATATTTAAGTACACTGTGTCATGCTAGAGATTCTGACAAGAACCTTTGACTTCAAGTTGACATCTATATGGTTTTGTTGTAGATAATTCTGCACCGTGTAATTTACCACCTCTTGGAGGACATAGGCAATTTGATAATAGACAAGGCCCCTGGGACTTCTGAAACCCATGTTGCTGGAGAGGCAGAAGTGCTTAACATCTTTGAAATCAAAGGGAGCAAGTCCAAGGGTCCTGATGTGAAGATAGCTGGTTGTCGTGTTATTGATGGTTCTGTGACACGATCAGCAACCATGAGGCTTCTGAGGAGTGGGGAAGTGGTGTTTGAGGGACCTTGTTCGTCTCTTAAGCGGGAGAAGCAGGATGTGGATAGTGTGAAAAAGGGCAGTGAGTGTGGACTAGTAATTAACAATTGGCATGATTTCCAGATTGGAGATGTTATTCAGTGCTTGGAACAAGTTATAAGGAAGCCCAAGTTCGTTAAGTCGGAGAGTGGTGCTGTTCGAATTGAGTGCTGATCGAGTTAGTTGAGAATTCTTCAAAACGCATTTTTGTGATACATTACACTGAGCCAGCAAAGTAACACTCATATGGAAGTTAGAGTAATTATTCTTTGTTGTACCAAAAGAAAGTGTAATTATATTTGAGGCACAATTTTAAAGGATTAGTCTACTAGGTTTTTTGACACTTATAATAATCCGTGTTTTTGGACTAAAAGCTGTGCTCACGCATTCCTATTCACCGTGTGAATTATTAGAACCAATAACAATCTTGTGATGTGCAAGTAATGATAGTAATAATAATACAAATAGAATAAAGTATATTGTTAATTTAATTAAATAATTGTTCAATTTTTTGGTTTTTACGCTTTTGGGTGTTACTTGTAAAGTAGAAGCGGACCTTAAATAAGTTTTTGGGCACAAAAATAAATGAAACAAACAGTATTAAGTTCTTAGATAACAATAATTTCAAAAAAATAATGAAGAAAACGTTTTCATATTTACAATAAATATTTAAATGATATACAAAATTGTCCAACTCAATGAAATCTCTCATTTTGTTTTGTAAAAGTTTTCCTTTTATATATAATAAAGAGCAACGTCATACCTTTTTCCAGGTTTGGTTTGGGCTGGCGGATAGTTGTTTTAGTTGATGGGCCTATAGCATGAGCCCTGGACAAAAGTGCATAATAATAAAGGGAATTGCTTCCTGCACTTCATATTTTTCAAGATTATCAAAATTATTCTTGTCATTTTTATTTCAAAGGAAGAGCTCCAATATATTTAGGATGTTCCTGAAAATCGAATTCTATGAAATACTTTCAGATTATAAATTTTGGAAGAAAGAAGGTAAAATTGGACATTTTAAAATTTGATTTTTCAAAATAAAAATTTTACATGAAAATCGTATTCCAAAAGTCCAAGTTTTAATTCCGAATTTAACTTCTAGAATAAGGTTTCAGGAATGCGAATTTTTCTTTTCAGAAACCAAAATTCAGAAAGTTTCTATATTCTACTTTCTAAAATTAAAAAAAAAACACAAATCCAATGATATTTTGGTATCGGGAAGCTATTGTCAATAATAAATTGGCTCAAGTTATAAAAATGAAAGAGTTTGCATCTGCGAATGAATTATTTCCAAAACATTTACAATTTTATGCTTTCTTTTATTCAATAATCAGAAAAATTCACAATTTAAATTCCGATTACTAGAAATTTAAATGGTCCAATTTACATTAATTTACTTTTTTAATTTATTTTTATTTCAAATATTTTAAAATGGTAAGGTTTATTAATGGTTACAAATTGATAGACCAAAATAAGATATGTATTAATCATTTAACTTCACAACTGGTAATTCATAAGCTAAAGATGACAAACAATGCGAAACAAACTCTTAGGTCTTTAAAAAATAAAAATAAAGAGACATAAATTAATAATAATAATAATAATAATAATAATAATAATAATTTAGGAAAAAGAGGAGGAGGAGGTAACATAAGAAATTAATAATTGAGTGGATGATTAACATTAAAGTTAGGGCTATGAACCTTCTTGTGTTCAAGTGATTGTGGTTTGGTATGAAAAACATTTAGAATAATCACATATGAAAGTTTTAGAAGGTATTAGAGGCTTAGAATGGATGGTCTTATGAACAGCTAAATCTAAATCTGGTATAGTTGCCACTTTTTTGCCATATATATCTCATATGTAATCTTCTGGGATAATGGCATTTTTAAATTATTATTTCACATGATATAAGAAGATATGCAATAAATGTATGTTGAGAAAATTTAATATTGAGATAAAATTGATGACATTTAAATAATACAAGCATTACAAATTATAAAGGATGCCATGGGTCCATATTAGTAATTTGTTTTCAAAAGAATGATGTAGGTTTTGTAAGCAATATTTATATTTATTGGAAAAAATACAAACATATATCAATAATTAAATTAGATACTTAATTATATTTGAATGAGTGAATATGAAATTACTTTTTATCTAAAGTTTAACTTTATATGAAAAATATACAAATAAAATATTGTCTTCACAAATTGTCTACGAGATAATATTTTTCAAGTACTATACATTAAAGAGTAAAAGAATAAGAGCTTATGAAAACATATGTATTTGTTATGAATGTTTTGTCATGTCTTTTTATGTATGATGATATTTTATTATAATAAATATTATAAAAAGATTTATTATAATTAAGTAACTTTGTATTATCTTTAGTGTTATAATTTTTTATTATATATGATTGATTTTTGTCGACACTTCATTGTTATACTTTTTTTTATTGAGTAAAATAATAAATTTTACTTGAATAATTATACTTATTCTACTAATCATATTTAAATGAGTATACATCAAATGAAAAACTATGTTGTGCATATGGTAATGTCTTTATTATAATTTGCTAATTTATCTTTCAAAAATATTTATGGGTGTCCAAATATAATTATAATTGTCTATTGAGATTGAGATATTGATTATAACATTTCATGTTTATTGTTTATACTTTTTTTATAATATGTCAAAACTTAAATTATTTCACTATTCTTTAAAAGATTTCTTAAGTTTCTATTTATATATTGTCAATTCTTTTGGTCCTATGATAATTTTTCACATCAAGATGTTTAGTGAAGAACAAATTACATGTACTTAATTTTTTAAATATTTTAAACTATTTCACACTTAATAGATAGAAAAGTTTAACATGATTCAATGTCATCAAATTTTAGAATGACTTATTGATAATTTATGAAAACATTAATTTTAAAAAATTACATTTTAGATTTAATTTGAAATTATTTTAAGATTAACCATGCTAAATTTTTTTATTTCAAAAACTCAATCAAAAATTTTACAATTAAAAAAAAATAAAAGTTAATAAATTGTATTAGAATATAGTTCAAATATATATATTTTTCCTAATGTTTCAAAAGATTTGAACATAATGGAGGCTAGATTTGTTAGGTGGCCACAACAAATTTTATTTCACAACTTCATTATATTTAATAATATTGACTATCCATCTATAATACAAAATTTATTTTGTTTGGTTTGTCTTAATTTTCCCTCTCTGTATGAAAAAGCAACATGGCCAGCTTTTTCAATTTTGTTGTATTATGATGGTGGTTGTGTTTGAGTGGATGTTAAAATCTTGAGAAAAAAAGGGTTATTTGGTCCCAAAATCAATTATGTGTGATACAGAAAGCACAGAGTATGATCATCAAAACCAAGCCAAAGATAATAAACCAAAAGACAAAGCCGCCACTGTAGAATTACCTAAACCTAATATGTACCACGTGGACTCTGTTCTACGTTACAAGGCAAAGGCCACGGACTACGAGTCCTGAAAATTAAGGAAGGAGTTCGCACATTGAAATCAAATCAAATGAACCAGTTTGCCAAACACATCACACATATAAGGTTAAAATTTAAATACAAATCAAATGAACAAGTTTACACATGTTTTTTTCATTTGGTTTGCCCAATTTCACACCATATTTCTCTCTCCTCTTAACTGTTCATTATTCAATAATATTATTATTATTATTATTATTATTATTATTACCGATATTCAACTTTGATGATAGTTGAGAATTGACCTAATTCGCTGCAACCGAGAATCAAGCGCGGTTGGAATTGATGTCTGGTTGTTCCGAGGAGGAGGGGGTTTCGTTCTCGGACACCGATCGTCGCGGTTACGAAGGAGGCAGTGACGACGATTCCGAAATTGGAAAGAGTCAACTTCGCAGAAGATCGAGGGGTAGTGGTTTTGGGAAGGTGGTTGTGAATCAATTCGCGAAAGCGAAGAAGCAAATACGCAGAGTCAGAAGCAGAAAGAGTCTTCTTGCGAAATCGCGTCCGGGGAAGGAAGAAGGTAAGGTGATTGTTGTTGACGGTGACGCTGGTGGAGGAAGAAGGAGAGGGAGTGGGTGTAGGTTTTGTTTTTTGCCGCCCAAAGTGTTGGAATCACCTAATGAGTCTCCCACCAGTGATCCCAATGACCCAAATTTCACTCATGCCATGTTGAGAACTTTGATGGATAAGAATGATTTCTATTCCAAAGAATGCAACCCTCACTTGGATTAGTTCATGTTGCAGATTGCTTGCGTTCGATTGGGTTTTAGGATAATCTGCTCAATTTGAAGTGGTGTAAGTAAAATGATAAAATTGTGACCTTATGATGGCTCGTAAGGGATGTAATTGGATGTTCAATAAAAGTGGTAGAGATGTGAGGTGAGAGGCTGGAACAGTGTAATGTCAGACCCTCATTTGCATTTTTGTTCATTTAGAGCAATGTGGTGTAAGAAGTTATAGATAAGAAACTTGCTGCAATTCAATGATTACGGTTCAAGAGTTGGAACAGGTTAATATGGATTGGAGAATGGAATCAAGTGCTGCTGTTGGAGAGGTTGGTGAAAATTGGATTCTTTGATGTTCTGAAATTTCTACTTGTCCCTATTTGGAGAAGTGGTGTACATATCAATACTGAAAATTTTTGAAGACTGTTATATTCATAATCTCTTTCTAGCTGTCAGCACTGTTTGATTGGTTTCCTTGGGCACAAATTTTTCATTCAGCTTGTTAGAGGTCTTGAGTGGTTGTAATGTATGGAAATTTTTTTGCATTGCAACCTGAACATAAATTGTTGTTCTGAACATCAGTTTGCTCTGATTTTTTTGATAATTCATGTCCTCATATGTACGATGATATTTGGAAATGGCAAGGGTTCCCATTCTTGAGTCTGCATATATTTGGAAAATTTCAGAGAACCAAAATTTAGAGGTCATTTTGTATTTTAAGTCTGGAAAATTTTGTAAGATAATAGATTGGTCTGCATATGTTTGTCCATTATGAAGTATTTTAATACACTTCATATGTTTGTCACTCATTTTTGCCAGGCTGCTGCATTTCCATTATAAGCAATATGCATAATCAGTATGCATTTCAATCTTGCTCTTCTAGTTGTTGACTTTCTTTGGTTCCCTCCAAGATCTGTTCTGCATTCAACAATTTTATGCTCTCTTCTTTTTCATTTGGATGCTTAAAATCCAATTTCAAGGATTTCAATAGTGAACATTTCTAAGTAATAGGTTCAATTAACATTTTTATTGCTGTTTCAAATTACTTCCAATGTTACGAAGGTTTTTCCAGATATTTTCTATCATTAATATATAGTTTTGTTACTTCATTGCAAGAAATTTAGTTTTTGCCAGAAAAAATCTTTGCTTCAATTTATTCCCAGCCAAAAGCAAAGTCATAGCACTTTATAGCAGTCTTTCTAGGATTTTTCATCATGCAGGAGGAAACCCTTTTCTTTTGTGGTTTTGTTGTGTAGCACCATGCCATTTCCATGTTGACTAAAGAAATTGAAAGTGAGGTTTGGTAAGGCGTTGTGGTTGTGATCCAGTGGCTTCTGTACGAAACCTGAGTTCAAGGTACACGTTTTACTATGGTCCAGCTGTTGAGTTACTTATGGTCCCAAACTTGGTAGTGGAAACCATGGGAGGTAAACCTTCATCTTGGCTGAGACTTGTATCTTTGACCCGAAGCAAGGCTGGAAATTCCTTGTATGACTTATATTTTAGTTTTAAACATTCTAGATGAGATATAAAACAAGAAAACCGAGATAAAGAAGATGAAAAAGGTAGTTTTGTTTTTTGATTTCTTTTTCTAGCGTTTGTTGGTGGCATGTATTTCATCCTGGTCACTATTTTTTCTGGCATCTATTTCATTCTCATCACTAATTCAGAGGCTGGTGCCCTGTAGTGTACTCATTATTTATTTATTTGGGGGAGGAAGGATGGATGTCCACCTCACTACTTCGTTTTTACTGAAATTTGTTTCTCTAGCTTTTATTTTATATTATTTTTGCTTTTATTGAAAATTTAATTGTCTAGATTTTCATTTTCTTAAAATAAAGAATGAGCACTGTAATGGATAAAAGAGAAATCGATGCTTTATAATATTTGGCAAGGACAAAGAAAGGTGGTGAACTGCAAAAAAAGGTATCTTAACTTGTGATTGATGATTTTCTAATTTTGTAACAAATGATAAAATAAAAATATCAACATCTCATGTCATGCTATTACTCTATTGTGCATGCCTTTGCTGATTAAAAAAAAGCTCTATTATGCATACATAGTTTCATGCTGCATGATTATTGTCGGTGTATGTGGTTAATTTGGTTCTGGCACAATCTAGTTTTGAATGGGGATTGTGAGTTTGCTTAAATGATCTCGTATTCTCATAAAGTAAGCTTAAATGTAATCGTAAATTGAGTTCATCTGCCAAATTAAACCGGTTATTCTGTACTATCACATAGTTCTGATTCTCAGGCAAAGCTTTCAGGTTTTGACTTATAGATAAGAAATATGGTATCCCTATCCCACCCATAGGGAATTTCTACTTATGAGATTCTTTTATCCCTAAAGCTTTTGCTTTTGGTTACAAACAGAGGAATCCCAAAAGCAAAAGCGTGTTATTCCGATAAAGGGTCGCAAGGCTGGAACACAATTCTGTAAACAGATTAACTAAACTCAACACATCACCTTGTTAAAGGAACCAGTTTTTTTGGAAAAGAAAAAGAATATCTGGAATTGTGGGAGGCAAAATGTTCTGAATCAAATGCCATTGTTATCAAAGAGAAGATAACTGTAGGGGTGAATGGCCACACTACCATCAACAGGAAGAGCAATTAACTTGATTATCTGTTTGGTTTGTATCTGTGAAATGCTTTTGTGCCATTTAGCTTTTCCTTAAATAATTTAGTGATGGATACCAAATTGGTACCAAAACAAGGTGGTCTGAATATGAATAATATTATTTGCTTCAAAATTCAAAATTACAAGCAAGCGCATAACATATGGCACCAAAACTAGTTGTAATTGATAGACGTGATGAACCAACTACAACAAGTAGTTCAAAGAATTGTAATGAAGTTATATATTGTTAACATTGATGTTTTTCCCGACCTAACAATGTTGATGCGACCAACAATATGTGTCATGTATTAATGTCAATTGCACCAACATTTATGTCAACGTTGTTATGTGATCAACATAGGAAGTTTAGAACGAGAAGGCTTTAAAGCTTCAACCTTCTAAAACCCTTTCACTGTGATTTTAATAAAAAAATATTATTAATTTACTCTAAAGTGTCTTGTGGAGATAGCAACACCCTTTTCTCTTAAATCCATAAATAACCATTGAAGATTCCATGATTAATAAATCATTTGTTTCAACTTTATACGACAGAAAAGAAGCCATAGGCAAGTTTGATACTAACTTTAACATAATGAACTAGTTTGTTCAAGTAAAAAAAAAAACAAAAAACTCCTTCAGTTTTCTTTTTTTTTTTTTAAAAAAAAAGGTTACAATTTTAAAGTTTTAAAAAAAGAATAAGCTAATTTCCTTAACGATTATTTTAAAAATTATATATTATAAACATATTCTTGAATTAAAAGTATTTTAAAAGACTAAAAATTTGAATCTTATTAAAAAAATAATGAATAAAAGATCAATCGACCTACTTTTTTATTATAGACATGTAACATTAGGAGATAACAAAAACAGTGGTTATCCATGATGGGGTTGAAATAAAAAGGTATTGGTCGTGTTGTCTGTAGTGGATCAGAAGCCTTTCTAAGTTCCAAGTAGCTTGCAAGTCGCAAGTACTGCCTCATGACACCAAGCCTACGTGCACATTACGCTATCATTGAATAAACTATCTTCCAATAAAGATCCACTTTACTGATAAGGCCAACCCTCCACTACACAGATGCTTCTGTCATTTTACCATCCTTAATTTCACTATATTATATCACTAAAATGCAGATCCATTATTCTTAATCCTTTAATAAACCTAATTTGATTATATATATAAACTTTTATTATTAAATTTTATCATGTGAATTATAGATACAATTTTGAACCATATATGGGAACTTAAAACATAACTATAATTAAATTTAGTAGGAGTTATGTTTGAAGATCCACCTTAAAGGTATTTAGGTTATCGTGTTTCAAGCTTGATTATTTCTAGAGAATGTATACAAATTTTGTCTTAAAAAGTAATATTCATTTAATAAAAATAAAATAGTACGCTGTTGTTATTTTGTTAACTTGTTGCCCTAAAATGGAATAAATTAAAAGTAGTCTGACTCAACTCCTCTAATGTACAGATACGCTTTCATTTCTCAGCCGTCATAATAAAAACAATTAAATAAAAAAATGTTAAACTTTAACGGTATAAAAGTGTTTAAAGATTGTAGCACTGTAAATAACGTACACATGCTTGTGATTTGGTGCGTGTACTTTCTATCATTTCATTGTTGGTCTGAGTTAGCAGTTGTTGGAGTGAAATGTGGCTGCTTGTGGTACTCTTGCCTTTTTTGTAGTTAAAAGTCTGCTCAAAGACATAAGCTTGGGGGGGCTGCACGTGACCCCATAACACTTTTTCTTGTTGCTATTGGCTATGTATGTTTCCTCTGCTATGCTATCCAATGAAAAAAATGAGTGACCCAGAAAACAGTTTCCTTCTAAAATTAAACCTTTATTAGAAGGAAACACAGTTTGAAGCTTGTTTAATTATACAAACAAAATAAGGTTATTGGGTATTTTCTTCTCTTAAATTGGTATCCAACAATCAAACAAAAAGGAAAGTCAGTTGTAGGTGATTATGCAGATCGTGATAACAGGCGGTTAAAGTGCTTATTTTATTTACTGATGCAATCATCATCTTTCAGGTCCCTTCCGTATATTGCCTTTTTAGAAACCAATCTCTCCTTTAATAGTAGTAAGTAATATTATAATAAACTATCATGATTGTGTGATAATATTAAATACAGGTAAGCATCAGAAAGAGAGAGAGTAGTATTAAATAGTTATTTTTACCATGGCATGTCAGTATCCACTGTGTTTCAGTTCTAACTGCTGAGTTCTGTGAGCTTGGAGGGGTTCCCACTTTCTACTTAGTTGTGTCCCAAAGGTCGGTGCTTACGATTTTCTTCTTCTTCATATACAGATGCAGCTAAAGAGTAAATAGGTATCGGGGATTTATATTCCCTGGTTGCTTTCTGCTTCTATTCAAGCCTTCTCTCTGCTCATTGGTTGGAATCAGATTTTTCCTTGCAAGGTGGATTTCTCCTTCTGCCTTTTCTTTCTACTCAGTTCACCAGATTGTTGCTTGTTCTGGATATGTTGGTTATGATTCCTTATCCTCCTGAATTTGCTTCTTTTTTTTTTTTTTTTTAACTTTTCTGGTGTATGTACTCCTTTATGGAAAGGAAAATTCTTGTTTACCGTACTCTGGATGTTTCTGCTGTCTTTTCCGAGTCAATTAAGATGCCTTGTCGTTCACTGTTCCCGCAAATTAAAGTGCAAAAAATGAACAGAAAATTGCAAAAATAAAATTATGTTTTGCTGAGTGAGGTCTTTAGTTGAGTGCATACTGGTGAGATCCTCTGGAGAATTTATAACCTCTTACCGTGTGCATCAGATAGCAGCGGAACAGTGCTAATGGTAAAAAAACTTAATACTACTATAATTTGAACTTTGGATATATAGTAGTTGTGCAGTATGATATGATTGGATCACTATTTATCATTGCTCACTGAAGCCTTTCAAAGTTTGTCAATGTTCAAGTGTTGAAAAATTCACTTTCTCTTCTTGAATTGTGATAGATAGTGAGGATGATGTCATTTGACAAGTTCCATAGTAGCTTTGTATCTCTATTAGAGCAAACAGATTCCATTCTTCCTTGTGAGAGATTAACTTAGTGATTCTGTGCTTGTGGTTTATTTCAAGTGCAGTTGAAGTGACAATGTCCTCCTCAATGCCTAGCCAGTCATCCAGCAATAATTCTGGCAGATCAAGATCATCAAGACGCACTGCTAGGGTTCTTGCTCAGACAACTTTAGATGCAAAACTGCATGCAACCTTTGAGGAATCACGTAGTTCTTTTAACTACTCCGATTCAGTGAGATTGTCTCCCGGCACCGGCACTGCCAGTGGTGATCCTCAATCAAGGTCTGATGGAGTAACAACTGCTTACCTCCATCAGTTACAAAAAAGCAAGCTTATCCAACCATTTGGGTGCTTGCTAGCCCTAGAAGAGAAAACATGTAAGGTCATTGCTTACAGTGAGAATGCCCCTGAAATGCTAACCATGGTTAGCCATGCTGTCCCCAGTGTTGGTGACTACCCTGCTCTTGGCATTGGCACCGACATACGAACTATTTTCACTGCCTCGAGTTCTGCTTCTATTCAGAAGGCACTGGGATTTGGGGAGGTTTCACTTCTTAACCCCATTCTAGTTCATTGCAAGTCCTCTGGGAAGCCATTTTATGCGATCATCCATCGTGTTACCGGTGCTGTGATCATTGATTTTGAGCCTGTCAAGCCTCATGAAGTTCCCATGACTGCAGCAGGTGCCCTGCAATCCTATAAGTTTGCAGCTAAAGCAATAACTAAATTGCAATCCTTGCCTAGTGGGAGCATGGACACTCTGTGTGACACAATGGTTCGAGAGGTTTTTGAACTCACAGGTTATGATAGAGTGATGGCTTATAAATTTCATGAGGATGATCATGGGGAAGTGATTGCTGAAGTGAAAAGGCCAGGCCTAGAGCCATATCTGGGGTTGCACTACCCTGCAACTGATATTCCTCAGGCTACACGTTTTTTGTTTATGAAGAACAAGGTGCGTATGATAGTTGATTGTCGTGCAAAGCATGTGAAGGTGCTTCAGGACAAAAAAATTCCATTTGAATTGACTTTGTGTGGATCAACCTTGAGGGCTGCTCATAGTTGTCACTTGCAATACATGGAAAACATGAATTCTAGTGCTTCCTTGGTTATGGCGGTTGTGGTCAACGACAATGATGAAGATGGGGATAGTTCTGATGCTGTTCAGCCACAGAAGAGAAAGAGACTATGGGGTTTAGTAGTTTGCCATCACTCTACTCCCAGGTTTGTTCCTTTCCCTCTCAGGTATGCTTGCGAATTCCTGGCTCAGGTATTTGCCATCCATGTGAACAAAGAACTTGAGATAGAGTATCAGATTGTTGAGAAGAATATCCTGAGGACTCAAACACTCTTGTGTGATATGCTGATGCGAGATGCACCCCTAGGTATTGTATCACAGAGTCCTAATATAATGGATCTTGTCAAGTGCGATGGTGCAGCACTGTTGTATAAAAACAAGATATGGAGATTAGGGGTAACACCAAGTGAATCTCAGATAAGAGAGATAGCTTTGTGGCTCTCTGCATGTCACAGGGATTCCACAGGTTTGAGTACAGATAGCTTGTCTGATGCAGGCTTCCCGGGGGCTGCTACTCTTGGTGATATAACTTGTGGAATGGCAGCTGTCAGAATAGCTCCCAAAGATATAGTTTTCTGGTTTCGATCTCACACAGCCGCAGAAATTCGATGGGGTGGTGCAAAGCATGAGCCTGGTGAAAGGGATGATGGTAGGAGGATGCATCCAAGATCTTCATTCAAGGCTTTCCTTGAAGTTGTGAAGACAAGGAGTTTGCCCTGGAAGGACTATGAAATGGATGTCATTCATTCATTGCAACTAATACTGAGAAATGCATTCAAAGACACCGAGAGAATGGAGATAAGCACATATGCTATCAATACAAGACTAGGTGATTTGAAAATTGAAGGGATGCAGGAACTGGAAGCAATGACTAGTGAGATGGTAAGGTTAATTGAAACAGCAACAGTGCCAATTTTGGCTGTTGATGTTAATGGGATGGTCAATGGATGGAATACAAAAATTGCTGAGTTGACGTGTCTTCCAGTTGAGCAAGCTATTGGGAAGCATTTACTCACTCTTGTGGAAGATTTTTCAGTAGATAGAGTCAAGCAGATGTTGGACATGGCACTTCAGGGTATGCCTTTTTCTTTTCCCGTCTTATTCTTATATACCAGCTCTCCTATTTTTTTATTTTTTTTTCGAGTCTTAGCATTCATGAGCAGAGACTTTGAAATGAGTGTGAGTATTTAGATGTTAGGATGTCATGTTCCCTAAAGTCATTCATGAATATTGCATTATTGAAGAATTATAAGTTTAATTTGTCCTGCTTCCAAGTTTTTTATTCCATTTTATACGAACTTCCTATAATTTAACATATTACCATGTGATTAGGTGAGGAAGAGAAAAATGTGCAATTTGAGATCAAAACACACGATTTGAAGATTGATTCTGGTCCTATCAGCTTGGTGGTTAATGCTTGTGCAAGCAGGGATCTTCAAGAAAATGTTGTGGGGGTTTGTTTTGTGGCCCAAGATATAACTGCTCAGAAGACAGTGATGGACAAATTCACCCGAATAGAAGGTGACTACAAGGCAATTGTGCAGAACCCAAACCCATTGATCCCTCCAATATTTGGCACAGATGAATTTGGGTGGTGTTGTGAATGGAATTCAGCTATGACAAAATTAACTGGATGGAAGCGAGAGGAGGTGATGGATAAAATGCTTTTAGGGGAGGTTTTTGGGACACAAATAGCTTGTTGTCGTCTAAGGAATCAAGAAGCTGTTGTTAACTTCAGCATTGTACTTAACAAAGCCATGGCTGGTTTGGAAACGGAGAAGGTTCCTTTTAAGTTCTCTACTAGTGATGGGAAACACGTAGAATGTCTGCTTTCTGTGAGTAAGAAGTTGGATGCAGAGAGTGTAGTTACTGGAGTCTTCTGCTTCTTGCAACTAGCTAGTCCAGAGCTGCAACAAGCATTACACATTCAGCACCTATCTGAACAAACTGCGTCCAAAAGACTGAAAGCTTTAACTTATTTGAAAAGGCAAATCCGGAGTCCTTTATATGGTATGGTGTTCTCCAGGAAATTGTTAGAAGGTACTGAGTTGGGAGCTGAACAAAAACAATTTCTGCAAACGGGTAGTCGGTGTCAACACCAGCTTAGCAAAGTCCTTGACTCAGATCTTGACAGCATCGTTGATGGGTATGATATTGCTAAATATTGTGCTTTTACTCTTCTAGTCCTCGTCACTTATGTGGTATTAGGCATCAACAAGTGAGTGTCATAATGAAACAGTCAAATATTTTAGTTGATGATAGTTTTATCAAGAAATTTGAATATGCACCAGCAGCAGTTAAAATTTGACTTTTGTATGCGTTCTCTTTGCTAAACAAGAAAGTGCTCACTGTGTCCTACTCTGATGAGTAAATATTTGGTTTATCTACTGAATTTCAGAATTAGATTATTGATAACAGATATTTTTTTGAGTAGAAGCTTAGACTTCAGTCTTACTAGTCACCCCTTTTGTCCTGCATAATTTTGATTCAGTTTATTTTACGTGCATTTCTTTCCTGTATATTCAACAGCTACCTGGAATTGGAGATGGTTGAATTTACTCTGCATGAAGTGTTAGTTGCCGCCTTAAGTCAAGCCATGACAAAAGGTAATGCAAAGGGTATCAGAGTAGTCAATGATGTTGAAGAGCAGATCATCACAGAAACCTTGTATGGTGATGGTCTCAGGCTCCAGCAGGTCTTAGCCGACTTTTTATTGATTTCCATCAATTTCACACCACCTGGAGGTCAGGTTGTTGTGGCAGCCTCATTATCAAAACAGCAGTTAGGGAAACTAGTCCATCTTGCTAATTTGGAGCTCAGGTAATTAACTATGCCAAACTCAGATGGACATATCAAACTTTCTTTTAAGGTCTTCTGTGGATAAACGCTGATAGAATAAACATGAAGTGAAAAGATTATCTTTTCACATTATGCTCTTGTCTGACAAATGAAGACAAACAAAAGTGTATACTAGCATGGAGTGTTTGAGTCCAACTAGTTTAAATCTTTTAGATGGTACACCTTCTATGCTTATACAGATCCAACTCAGGTCACGCTCACTCTGAATTGGACCTATGCAACACAACTTTTCAAGGAAAATAAAGTTGTTATGCTATATAGAGGTTATATAGATACGTAATTTGTTAATCATTGTGTTTGATTTTGTTATTATTTGCAGCATAACACATGATGGTTTTGGGGTTCCAGAAGCATTGCTGAATCAAATGTTTGGACATGATGGTGACGAATCTGAAGAGGGTATCAGCATGCTGATTAGCAGAAAGCTGCTAAATCTGATGAACGGAGAAGTGCGTTGTATAAGGGAAGCAGGAAATTCATCTTTCATCTTATCTGTTGAACTTGCCGCAGCTCATAAATCCAACACTTAAAATTTTGGAAATAATTAAGTCAAACCATATTTTTTGTACATAAAGGGTGCAAGAAATTTGCATTCTTTGTTTAATATTTAATTCTTGTTTTTGTGACCTACCTTCGTGTAAGGTGATAATGTAGATATGTAATGCATAACTAACGGTTCACACTCTCTCAGTGGTCTCATTACAGCGATTATGAGTCATTTGCAACAGAACGAAATATAAAGAAAATATTAGAATACTTTCTCTGAAAGCTTATTTTATGCATTTTAAAGCCGGTTCAGAATGGCAAAGTTATTCCAATAATGGTTAAAGGTAAACCTACGCCAACTCATGTTATCTATGCAAATGATGTTATGGTCTTTGGCAAAGGTAACAAAACCTCTCTCTAAAGCATGTATGACTTACTTAACCTCTACGGAGCAATGGCATAATAGACTCAAAAGTTACTCTTATGTTTCGTCTAAGGCTTGTTCTTGTTTAGTTCATCATATTTCTTCTACTCTAAATTCATAAGAGGTTCTTTAGCTTTCAATTATCTAGGTGTTCAACTTTTAAAGGTGTCCCAAAAGAAAAGTAAGATGAGTTTGCAAAAATGGATAGATTCTTAGTTTAGGAGTAAGGACTATACATGCAGATTTGGCGAGGATTAGATAGGAGGAAACGTTATGGTGAAAAAAATAAGTTTCCTTTTTCAGTTTTATCATCTATTTATTTCATTTCATTTGGTCATATTATTAATAAAAATATTTATTAAGTTCTTTAATTTTTAAAAACACAAATCATTATAAGGTTCCATCAAGTTCACGCAATAATAGTATCTTCTTATTGTCGGTTGAATTTGTGTCATTAGTTTCATAAATTATTACTATATATATTGTATTATATCACTACTAAATTGTCAAAATCGAAATTGACGTTGAAAAAAAATGCATGCGGTGGCTTTTTTTTTTAAATAAATAAACATACCGAGTTACGGTATATATTCAACGTTGGTTAATATTAAAAATCTAATTTGGCGAGCGGTTGATATATCGGTTATAAAGGACATAATATATAAAAAAATGATGTTAGTTTAAGAGTTGAACCGACGTAAAGTTAAGGCATGATAAATTGATAAAAATTAGATAAATAATATATCACCTCGGTTGTTAGGTAATAAGGGACGTTATTGACCATTTTATAGAAAATAGTCGCAGTTATACTTTTAGAAAGGATAAATTTTGATTAAACGTTTTATTACTAGTTTGACCGAATAAAATGAATAAATAACAAGCTACTTATTTCATGGACTTTAAATTTTGAATTCAAATTAAATACGAGTTTGGCCATCATCAAATCCAAAGATAGCTCGTAAAAATATATTAAATAAGAGTTTCATTCTAGAGATTCAAAATTTTGTTCAGTCCCACTTTAACTTCTTACCGTTATCCCTCCATGTCAGTTTAGTTTAGGCCGGTGTGCATATTTTTGGTATTAAAAATGGGCTTTTGCGTCCCGCACCCTCCCATTTTTCATCCTGCACACCACAGTTGGATGAAATGACCAATTGCCTTCTTGCTTTTCTCTCATTACACTCTACTACCCTCATTGCTGCAGAAGAAGTAAAGAAATATAAAGCGGCAGAAAAAAAAAACTCATTATAAAAAGTTTATTTTCGAAAACTTATTCTAAAAATATATTCTGAAAGAATTTTATATATGTGTGGGAAAGTTTATTTAAAAAATTCTATTCTAAAATGCCTGTTCTAAAATGTATTTTATGTATTCTGAGATTTCCATTATGAAAATCTTATTCTAAAAATTTTATCCTGTCTTAAAAAGCGTGTTCTGAAAAATTCACAAAATAGATAAAATGAAATTCACTTAAAAAAATAAAATAGTTATTTTAAAAATTATAAATTAAAGGTTAAAAATTGTTGAGGTGTGGGAAGCAAAAGCCTTAAAAATATTAAGTTAGACACTATAATAACACAATTGTTTTTTTTCAAAAAGATACAGAGTTATATACAATTTATTTCCACTAAATTGATATTATATTTGGAGAGAAGCTTTGGGTTAAATTGGTTGCACGAGGGAATATGCGAAATGAATATGGGTTGGTAGTGTGACATTAGTTAATTGATTTTGTAATTTGTCTCTTGCACCATAGGGATGTGGATGACCTTCTTATATTATATAATTAAACTTCTTCCATACTTAGTTATCAGCTTTTGTTGTCATTTCAAACATATTATAAAATGGATCTTTAACTATACAATATCACCTTACAGCTATATCACATTTTATTTCCCAGAGCTACATCATATATGCTATTTAGAAAAACACTCATTGATTTAAATATCTCATTTGGATTGCTGACACAATACTAACTTAAATTAATCGATGAAATTGCCTATGCTTGTACAATTTTTATATAATAAAGACAAAAAGTCTGAAAAAAATGAATGTGATAAAAGAAAAAGTAATTTAAAAAAAAAAAACGTTGTAGTATAGAATTATTACAGATTAATATAAAAAATTGGTAAGAAGTCTCTATAATTTCAAATTCAACAAGGTTAAATATAAGGCATATATATATATATATATATATATAATCTCTCTTTATTTTTTATTACGTGGCTGTTTTTCTCCTTCTTTCATGTTATCTTTTTTTTATCCTTTGATTTTCCAACAAACATGAATCGTATTATGTAATAGCATAAGTTTTAATTTCGTCTTTTGAAACATATTATGCAATGGATATTTAACAATACAATATCACCTTACAGCTATACCACAATTTATTTTCCAGAGCTACATTATATATGCTATTTGAAAAAGTACTCATTTAAATATCTCTGCGTGGATTGTTCACGTAATACTAACTTAAATTAATGTTAAAATATAGATTAGGGATAAAATTGTGAAGAGCTCATAAACTTATAAAGTGTGAAATATAGTTGACATTAATTTAAAAATATATATAACATATTTGTTTATTTATAAAGAAAATAAGTTAAAAAAAATAAAATAAAGTATTTGAGAGATTATAAAATAAATGAAAAAGATGAACATTTATTTAGTTTTATTTTAATTGAAATTAAAACTAGTACAATTTAATCAATAATTTTAATTGAAATTAGAACTGTGCAATTCAATAAAAATAATAAATACTCTCAATATTCTTAATTTTTAATTTTATTTAAAAATTATTTTTAATTTTAATTACAGTAAATTGGGTGATAATTTTATTTGAATTAAAATTGAAACTCATATTTAATATTAAATTGGATGGTAGTTTTATTTGAATTAAAATTAAAATTTATATTCAATCAAAAATATGAATATTATATCAAAAAATTATTAATTATTAATTAAATTTAACTTTTTTTAAATTTAATTACATTAAATTTAATTAAATAGTATTAAACATTAATTTTTAATTAAAATTAAACTAAAACCATTCACCCAAAAACATAATAGTCAATACACAGAATTTGACAATCCTTACTATACTTCAATTTTAATTATCTTGATATTATAATATATCTATTATAAGATGACAAGATAACATCTCTTTGCACAATTTTTTATACAATAAAGACAAAAAGGTAAAAGAAAAAGAATTATAAATAAAAAAGCGTTGTAGTATAGAATTATTACAGTAATAATATAAAAAAAAGTTGTAAGAAGTCTATGTAATTTCAAATTCAATGAGGTCAAACAAATATAAGGCAGATAATTATCTAGAATATATATATATATATATATATATATATATATATATATATATATATATATATATATCATCTCTTTACTTTTTATTTTATTACGTAGCTGTTTTTCTCCTTCTTTTATATTTTACTTTTTTACTTTGGTGGTTCGTACACAAAAAAATTAAGGGCACATTTATGTTTCTCAAAATCAATTAGGAGTCAAATTCCACAGTTTCACTGGAGAACAGATCTGGAGCACATATTCATAACTATTACGAAGTCAACACCAGACAAAGAACCATTATTAGAACATTTGATCAACAAAATAACAAGCGTGCAATCATTTTTCAAATTGCAATTATCAAAGAAATGAATATACCCCATTTACTCACATTCTAAATCCTTTGTGATTTTCCAACAAACATGAATCGTAAAGCAATACAAGCAGAAGACAGAAGGGTGAAAGAGCAATAACAGAGACATTAGAACCACATCCACACATTAATTATTTCTTAGGTGCAAGATTAGACTTGATTTTCTCAACCTCCTTGGTACTGATCTGGAAGGCCTGGGTCAAGACGTTGTCTGGAACAGGTGGTGTGGCTGTGAACAAGGTGAGAGCAATGGACTGTGTGCCAGGTAATTGACTGTTGAAGGCTGCAAGGGCTGAAGCAGGTTCCTTTCCATTGTTCTTTTGAAAGTGAACTAACCCTTTTGGGAACACAAAAATCTCACCCTTGCTGATGGTCTTGGATATGAGTACATTGGCTGTGGTTATGAATCCCACATCGAGTGTTCCTTCCAGCACAAACACAATCTCGGTGGCACGTGGGTGAGTGTGGGGAGGGTTCATGCCACCTGGAGCATAGTCAACTCGTGACATTGACACACCAAGGGTGTTCAGTCCTGGGATTTTCTGAACATTGGCTCCAGTCACCAAGACCCCATAGGAGTTGTTCGTGGCACCTGGTTTCGCTAGTATGTCTGAGAAGAAATCACTGGCATTTACCTTTGAAGCATCTTTGCAGGTGAATCCATTCACCTTAACAGCTGTTATGTAACCATCACAACAACAATCAGAATTGCACAAAAAAAATCACAAATTCTCATGTACAACAACAACCTCGTTAGTTTTTATAATAACTTGATAAGAATGATGCTAAAAATGATTTCTGATGGTAAAAACTTGTATTCAAATTTTGTATGTCTATTATACACCGAAAAAACTTCACGCTATCAAATTATCCATGAATAAAAGTTTAGTGTACCAATCATGCTACAGTAATGTGAAATGATTAATGGGAGTTGGCGAGAAGTTTATTTTAATTGGATGGACACGGTGTTCAGCTGTAGCCACGGGTGAGGGGAAAGGAAAAGTTGATCAAATGAGGAACTTTTTTGATTAAAAAGCAAAATTATAGGTGTTGGTAGGTGTAGAAGAATGAATTGATTAAGAAAAAAATAATGGAATAAAAAGATGAAATCTAATGATTAAGGGGGAAAGTGAAGGTATGCATGAAAGTGAGCATGTTTGGAATTGTATACAGTAGAAGACGAAAGGAAGAGTTTGATAGAAAAACAGAACCTGAAGCAAGGTCAGCGACGCAGAGGTCTTGAAGAGGATCAGGATCTGATGCAGTGATGGTGGCTAGCAGCAAAGCAAAGGTGAAGAGTAGAAGAGAGGCCGTGAGCTTCATGTTAGGCTATAATGGTATGTAAGAGAAGTGAAAAGGCAGAGACTTTTAAGGCGAACAAGTGGAGAAAAGGGAAGAAAAGTATGTTAGAATTGTTTGTATGAGTTGGAAGTTGGAAGGAAGTGATGGCGTGGTTTGGGGTATTTATCACAAGGGGTTGAGAGTAGATGACTTAGAAAAACAAAGAAGAATGTAATAGTATATGGTATATGACATCATAATAAGTTGAATAAATGGCGCGCGTGTGAATCAAACGCATGGAACATGCCTAATTCTTTGACGCAAAACACATAAACCTAAGACCTGTGTTTTGGTTTGGGCCTTTGATGAAGGTATGTATGTATGACCGAGTCAATAGTGAGTTGCGTCCCTTGCGGGTCTCACACATGTCACTTCTGCTCTGCTCCACACCCGTGTTGAGTGTTTCATTAATTTATTCATTTATTTAGCCATGTTTTAAGGTCTGAATCATACCTTATTTTGTATTCCAACTTCAACAGTTTCTTCTGGATAAACTCCATCCCAAAATTTCAAATCCTAGTTTACAATACATAGCGTTTACTTAAAAAAAAAATGTTTATTTTAGGTCGTGTCTTCTACGATATGACCGACCTCACATGGCTCCGTTCCATTTTGTATAAGGAAAAATGCGTTTTTATTTCACACTACTAAATAAATAAATCTATTTAGAAAAAAAAAATTGCACCCATAGTCACTGATAGAAAGTGAATTGTTAAAAATTGTGATAATATATATATATATATATATATATATATAACAAAATTTAAAACTAATTACAGTTTCAACCTATAATTTTATCATGAATGCATCTATCTCTAAGATTCTTCTTCCTTTTTTTTTAATAAAATTTAAATTTGAAAAAAATATTTTTTATAAATTAAATAGAAGGGGTATGCAAATCTTCCCAACCTTAAAGCTATACCAATTGCAAAACACCTTCATCAAGTATAAGAATTCACTCATTTGAAAAGCTACAAAAACCAAGCCACACATTAAAATAAAAAAAGTATGCTTTACTCCTTAGCAATGGAGTTGTGTTGTAAAGAAAAATATTATTTGATCAAGAATTCATATAAAATATAATACAATTTTTTTTTGTTTGTCTTTCCAACGCATAGATATCTCATGTTATAGCGATAAAAAAATATAAATGCAAAAATGGTATTATATAAATTGTAGCATTAACTTTATATTAATTATAAATAGTGTTGTTTAGCCAAGCATGTAAGCACAACTTACATAGCCATCCATGAATAAAAATATTACAAACAAAAGTAGATAAAGAGTAAAAGAAAAACAAATTATTACAATCTTCAATTTACTAAAAATAAATTAAATGCATGATATACTCACTTTTAAACATGGTCTCTAATTGATTGGAATTTATTATAAATATAAAATTGTGTAAGTCTTACTTTTTATTAAATGATCTCAGTCATAATTTTATAATTTATTATTAATTTTAAGAAACAATGGAATGTCCTTCCAACTCCCCTCTTAAAATAGTAAATGAAAAAACGAACAATTTATAATTTTTAAATATTTTCAATACAATATTTTTAAATTACTATGAATGCATATTTTTTCTTCTAATAAACTCTTTTTATATTCAAATTACAAAATCATTTAATTAAGTAATAAATTATGTCAATATACTTTTATAACTCTTAACAAATTCCAACCAACAATTAAAGTGTCTTAAAATAATATTACTTAACTTTTTTTAATAAATAATTTAAAATTCTCCTCCCTTACTTCTTTTAGATATTTATGCTATTTGGTGGGTATTAAATACATTTTATGCTATCAAGACTTTTAAATAATTTACTTTTTTTATCTAATACATCTTATGAAAAACAACTGTTCAAAAGAATTTCTAAGATGCATGGCATAATCTTTCTCTAGTATTTTAATTTATATATATTGCTAGGTGATTTGTAGGAGGCGTTGACATTGGTGTTCAGTGTTAATGAAATGCTGAATAAAAGAAGAAGCAGTTGGATAGCTGTAAATAATAAAAAGCTTATCCAATGTTCATGGAAAGGAATCTTAACACAGAGTGGATAAAGGAACTTGAATTGCTTTGGTTTCTGGGTTTTGTTCCTCAAATATAATATAGAAGCATGACCTCTATGATCTTCCATGCAAAGGAAAAAAAAGAGTGGTAAACGTTAGGTGTTGTGGGGACGTGGAACACTGGAGTCTATGCTAAGGAAAGACAAAGACACGAACAAACCATCCTCCAAATTCTAACCTAATCAATTTCCATGATTATCATTTCTTTCATCCTTTTCTATTTGCTTTAATCACTCTATGACTTTTCCCTTGTACCATTTCTGCAACACTGCTAATCACCAATGCATCAAAGATTGATAAAGTTAGAGACAAATTAAAATTCAATCAGATGCAATAATATATATATTTATATAAGTAAGAATCATTTGTATTTGTGATTTTATAAAAGTTAAAATGTATTTAATTCTAAATATTAAGATGGCATTAAAATTTGTTTTTAAATTCGTTATTAGATAACTATTGCATTATTCACACATTAAATTAATTGGGAGAAAAAATTTAATCTATTAAGCTTACATCATTGCTTTCCTCACGAATTAGAAGAAAGCAATTAGGAACAGTTAGCACGTCAAGTATATATGTAGAGCAATTATAAATTGGCCACCAAACAAGAGACACTTCTCACGTATATAGCCATTGAATCAATAAAAATTTCAGCACCTTTTTTTTTGTTTCACTTTATTTTAGGTCCTAATCATATCCGTTCAACTTTAGGTTAATACAATTTGTTAAATACGTCATAACTCTTAAGGATTTAGTAGTATAATTTAAATATTTGAAAATTAAGAATGCTTCAAAAATTATTATTTTTCTTAAAACTATTTTATAATATAATATAACTCTTTAAAATATCTAATTGAGAAAATCTTAAAGGCTGGTTTAACTAACGTAAATTATTTTAGTAGATATGTGTATATTTTGTTTTCTTCTATTTTATTTGTATTAAATTTTAATTAAAGTAATTCTGAAAAATAAAATTCTTCTTTAAGAATTGGAAAACAAAGTATTGATTTGATTTCACAGAAAAATAAAAGTGTAAACGGGCAGAAGACGGGTTCTTCTTCTTTTTTATGTTTTTTATTCAATTGCTGAAGTAAAAATAAAATTTAATATTTCTCTCTCCCCTCTCTCTTTTTATCTTTATTTTTTCTTAATTTTAGTTGGAGACTTTGAAGCGCATATAAAATGAATATTTTCTTTAAACACGGTTTATTCAACTATTTTGTTATGGGACATAAAGTGTATAACGTGTGTCAAATAATCCAGATAACTTTATATCGCTTTAAAGGAATTGTAAGTGCTTTTTGTTCACCTTTTAATTACAAATTGACTTTTAGTTTTCAATATAAATACTTGTAATTTCCCGTTCGAATCTTTTGAAAACAGGAACATATTGAAAGATCAACAACTCTTTAATTTAGGCCCATGTAACTTCTTCTTTTTCCAACGTACGTGTAAAGTCCAAAACAAATTCTGCCAAATTCCATCTTCGGCGTTGCTTCCTGCACTATATAAACTATGACATGCACTGTATAATTTTTAAAATGACAAAAATATCCTTCACGTCTTTATTTTGAAATCAACGTCAGTTTCTCACACCACAGAAAAAAAAACTATGACCTGCACTGTATAGTTTTTAAAATGTCAAAAATATACTTCACGTCTTTATTTTGAAATCAGCATCAGTTTCTCACACCACAGAAAAAAAAATAAAAAATTCTTGCTGCCTCTTTCCTTTCCTTCAATGGTTCCAAAAGTTCCCTTGGCCCTGTAATATACAATAAAGAAAATGAAGATTATAACCCTAACTTCTGAAGAAACACGTACATTTTCTCCCTGATTTTGCAGCTTTTATCCAAGCACCTCAAAATGAAAAACAATGACACACTTACACAGAATACAGTTTTTGTGAGTAGACAAATCTTATTTAGAGGAGAATTTATTTTCGTATTTAATATTTATGCTATAAAAGTACAATTTTTTTATTATTTCAAAAAAAAATTAAGGATTTTTTTAGTTGTTTTTCTTATTCCAAGAAAAGAGTGTTATTATTTTTTCTCTTAAAAATAAAAATATTATAATTTTCTTTTTTAATATATTATATTATTATTTATTGTATATTTTTTATATTGGTACTCTCGTATCAACGGTATCCCATTTTTATTCCAGGGCTTCTGATTTGATGGATTTTTTTTTTGTTATATAAACATATACAATATGTTTGCACATGGCGTACAAAATATTCCTATCCTACTAAACAAGTTTCGTTACGTCGCTTCATTTGATTTGCTTAAAACCGAAATATAATTACTTTTTTTAATAATAAATATTAATAAACAAAAACAAAGTGATAAATGTAGATAGAGAAGTAAAAAATGATATATATATATTTTTTTTAAGATTAGACTACTTTAAGTCTCTAGGTAAAATTTGGGATCTAAAAACATAAATAGAACAAAGATAGTTGTTCTTCGCAAACAATATACAGAAAATGTGCTTAAAACGAATGTAATTAGGGCAAGTTCTCATAGGACCAATGCATCTCTAAACTGTATTATTCACATGCGTAGTTTTAAGATCATCCTACTAAAATTGCATATAATTAATTAATGTAACTTTTCAATACTTTTACATTTAAGCAAACCAATTATCATTCAAAATTCATTTCATCTCACTGCTAATTTGTTATTCATCCATCATTTTAACGTACATCAATTAAACACAATGGAACAAATTTCACCTGGCTTTTGTCAAAACCAATTTGTTTACTTTAAAATCTCAAGTTCATATTCGTTATTTTAACAGAATCAAATCGTTAAGATTTTAATACTTGAATTACCAAACTATTAAATATATTATAAGAAATTATAATCTTTAATACATTAGTAATTTTCTTGGACAACTACGAGAACAAAAATTCAGTTTTTTTTAACTAGAAATAATATTAAAATACATTGTATAATGAAAGAAAAGTTGGTTTTATAAATTAGAATCATTCAAATTCTAAAATGATAAGAAAGTTTATTTTAAACTCAATAGTGATAGGTTAGTTTCAGATCAAATCATAAGAACTGATGGAATTTTCGTTGAAAGAATTTATTTTTCTCATGTATAAAAGACTGATATTTTTACAATTATGATTTCAAAGTTAGAGTCCAACCTTTTATGTATAACACGCATTGTCTTATTAATTTGTCATCTTCAAAATTTACACTTAATGATTAAACCTGTGGCAGACAAGCACAAAGAAATAAAAACAATCTGTCATAAATACCAGAAAACATAGTATATGTACTATGCATTAGGCACAAGCGCAACGAATAACTAATAATAGAACCACCAAACAAGTGGTACACGGTGTTATGTGTGTTTTGAAAGAGCAATAGAATTTGTTTTGTGGGGATAACCGATTGAAAAAGGAGGTGGAGGGACAGCAAGAAACCCAGAAGATGGCAAGAGAAGTGATGAAGCATGCACTTTGGAAAAGCATGAACAAGTTTGTGTTGTGGGAAAAGTGATAAGAATGGGGTGTTATTGAAAAAGCAAGAATGTGAGGGAATGGAAGGTGGGGTTGTTAATAAATCAAGCTTTTGTGAAAAAAGAACATCTATGAATTAAGAAGGGCTGGAACATTATCTGTCTACACTACAGTCTCTCTGTGTAAAAGTCTAATCATGAACACAAATTCACATCCACGGCAAAGGGGTGCATGATTTTGATTGAAATTGATAGATCCAAAATTTTAAAGTGGCATCAGCAACTTCTATTAGTAGTGGTTGTTGATTAGTACCCACCATGTCAATAAAATGGTTTGGTTTGGTTTGTTTTTTTCTGTTTATAGCTCCCTCGCATGACCAATGACTAATTCACTTGCTTCCTACTGCATGCATAGCTGGCTAATCATTTTTCTTTCATCTAAAGTTTACACTAGTAACTAACAATTTTAGTTCAGGTAATAATTAATTAATTGACTACATTCTGAATATTTGTTTTCTGCAATTGAAACTGAGAAATAAAAACTTTGTTTAAGAAGAACACTTGAAAATTATTAACTAATATATCTTTTGTAATAAAGATATATTTCTCTTTTAATTTATACTAATAGATCTTGTAAGGTTTATAAAATGATAAAGTTAAAAGTATGTTTTTGTCCAACTTTTCTTCCCTTTTTTTAGTTTTTCTGTCTCTCAAACGAGAGAACTATTTTTGGTAAGTCTGGCACTGATTTTTTCTTCTCTATTTCTCTCGTTAATCAAATCAAACCATGTGAAAGATACTTTCTCTCCTCTTTTATGTTGAAGCAACACACGAGGGTGACTCTCTAAAAATTAGTTTTTGAAAATAGGACCTTATCCTTTAGAAAGTGGGGTGTGGTCCATTTGAAAATTGGGTTCCATTTCCCCATATTCATTGCCTTCAGAATTTTAAAGTTTCACAATTTGTTGACACCAATGGTTGTAGTCTCATTGAGGTTGCAGATTATAAATAAAAATAGGACACTTGCTCCATTCTGAGCTCTGAATTTTTAAACTTGGAAAGATCCAGGGTTATTTTAATTGTAAAAATATCTCTTTTATATATTGTCCATCTTTAGAGCAGGACATTGATAGCATCAGGTGTTTTGATATGTCCCTCGAATGCAATGAACATGATTTGGACTATTATCATGTGCATTTTCTTTTGACAAGCAGTTACCTCAATGCAGATGATGTTGATGGGCTCATTTACTATAATGTCTTTGTTTCTGTGGGACTAGCTGGCTCTGGCTGGACTAGCCAAACAAAACTACCATGCATCATGCATGGTAAATAACATGTACACAAAAGTTATATAATGAGGAAAGGTTTTTACTTTTTAATTTTTACTTTCAAAGTGATTGGCTTGTGAGGTAGCAAAACCAGTTCTAACCCATCTTTGCTTCACCCACCAATCAAACAGGATGAGGGAACACTGAAAAAAGTGTTTTCAGTTGACAGTGATTTTCGAACAAAAAGATTTAGCATGATTGAGATACTAGAAGTTAGACTGCTATTGTGAAAGAGACAGTTCAAATGTAAGATGGATTTTATGAGTGGAATGAGATTCACAAAGCAAAGCTAAAGGCAAAGCTCTTGAATTTCAGTGATGTGCATGATAAGAGAGGGACAGTGACAGTCATGGACTTTTATCAAACAATGGAGCTCTAAAAGGACATTGAGGACACCATATGAGCTGTACCGTGTGACCCATAGTTTGAAACTTTGAATATTTGACTTAGGATTTCGGTTTTTCGTGTCATTTCTCTATTTTTTTACTGCCCTGGGGGATGGAACTGGAAGGTCAGCTTTGCCCAAGTCTGAAGCTTTATGTGTTTCTTCGTAGTTCGTACAAATACAGATTTTTGGGCAATATGTGATTTTTTTCCATTGAAAGAAATCATATCCTTTTTTCTGTCTGACAAAGCTGCTTAACCAAAAGGACAGGTTTCAATTTCAACCTTAGTCCTCTCATACGTATCAGAATAACAATTAATTATCCAGCCTTCACACAAAGTTGCTGCTGCCGGTGCAGCTTTAATTTAACTACCAAAATGTTAAGAATCCACAAGCCACGCATTCACTCAAGTTCGAATCCAAACATTAATGATGTAGTAGTATAATTATAATATGTTCACACATATATCAAGGTTATTCTTATGACATAATTAAGAGCAAAATCATGAGGAAATCACGTGATGATGAGTGTATGATGCTGCTTTATAGTTAACAAACAGTGGATGAATTTGAACTGTGATGTGACACCTGAATCAAATAATGGTATGTAATCAAACCGAGAAAAGTCTACGTAATTTCGTAAAACAGTCTTTTCCTTTGAATTTGACCCATTAAAGCTTCTGGCTCAGGAAATAGATAAATGTTACCAATGGATTGTTCAACGAAGACAGGCACATAGATGGAGTGCAGTGGGGCAAGCATGTTGGGTTGATTAAGATAATTGATTGATTAAGCATCCACAATTAACAGCCTTAAGCCACTTGTGCTTCCAAATCAGTGAGTGTTGAGGGATAGATACCCTGTCAAGAATACTACCCAAATCTTTCTTTTCTGTTTTGGATTTGAAAATGCCAAACTGGTGAGCTAAGAGGCCTTGAAAAAGGAGGGACAGAGAGCATGATGAGTAGCATGGAGGACAATTAGTGAAGGATACAGGGAATCAATTTAAGGTCGTGGAAATTATAAACTAGGCCCTCTCGTGCATTTTATGCTCAAAGTTGCTCTCTCTTTACCATCCTTGTCTGAGCTCTATCTTTTTCTCGAAAGCTTCCTTTTTGGGCTATATGTTCATAAACACCATTTCCCCTGAACACTCCATTCCTGTCTAAAACACACTTCTCCAAAATCTCTACAATGGTAAGCCACTAGGAATAGTGACTCATTCATTCTGCTTATCTTCAGTCCTCCTTCTCTAGTCCTTTATCTTCTCTCTCTGTGTGTATTTTTGATTAATGAGTTTCAAATCATGTCATACAGGCTGACCATGATGCCACAGAAGAACAAAGGCCCCTCAACCATTGGAAGAGAAGTAAAGGGGGATTCATGGCTTCCATGTTCATTTTTGGTATGCAAAAGCAAAAGGAGAAGACTCTAACTCTGTTGTGTGATTTGATAGCAAGATATATATTGAGCTTTTTTTACCCCTTTCCCTTCCTTGTTCATTGTAGTCTTGTCAGCATTGGACAATATGGGTTTTGTGGCAAACATGGTGAGCATAGTCCTATACTTTTATGGAGTGATGCACTTTGATCTGGCCAGCTCAGCCAACACCCTCACAAACTTTATGGGTTCAACCTACTTGCTTTCCCTTGTTGGGGGCTTCATCTCAGATACTTACTTGAACAGATTCACCACATGCTTGCTTTTCGGATCACTAGAGGTTCTGGTAAGTGATGAACAATAAATACTATCTTTGAAAAATCCCAAATCCCAATGACCTGTCCAACATAGAAATGAAATGTTATTTGAACAAAATAATTACTTACTTTCAACCTTTAGATAAAGTTTCTGAAAAAGAAAAACTATTTATTTCTTAAAAAGTCTCACACCAAGCATGGTTATATGGTATCTGGTTTCACACATGTAGGCTTTGGCAATGCTCACAGTTCAGGCTGCTTCAAATCATTTACACCCTGAAGCTTGTGGCAAGTCAAGCTGTGTGAAAGGTGGCATAGCAGTGATGTTTTACACATCACTGTGTTTGTTGGCATTGGGAATGGGAGGGGTGAGAGGATCCATGACTGCATTTGGTGCTGACCAATTTGATGAGAAGGATCCAAGTGAGGCAAAAGCCCTTGCCAGTTTTTTCAATTGGCTTTTGCTGAGTTCAACTGTGGGAGCAATAACAGGAGTCACTGGTGTTGTGTGGGTTAGCACCCAAAAAGCATGGCATTGGGGTTTTTTCATAATAACCATTGCTTCCTCTGTTGGGTTTGTGACTCTTGCTCTTGGTAAGCCATTCTACCGCATCAAAACTCCAGGAGATAGCCCCACTTTGAGAATTGCTCAGGTGTGCATCTCTATTTGGCTTTTCCTTCATGATAAGCACTAATCTATACTGAACCAACTTACATGCACATTTTTATAATGTTCAAAACCATTTTATTTGTTAACTACAGGTTATTGTTGTGGCTTTTAAGAACCGAAAGTTGTCACTGCCGGAGTCACATGGGGAACTATATGAAATCAGTGATAAAGATGCTACAGCAGAGAAGATTGCACACACCAACCAAATGAGGTGACTCTCCCTGCTCAATTTCTTACTTAACAACAGGCATACACAGAATAAAGTCTAATAATTTCTTGCAAATGACAAGACTATTAAACTAAACAGGGTCCAGCAAATTGGCATGTTAGGATTCTTTTTCATGTACCTCGTAGTAGGTAACGCCAAGCACTATGGTCCCACTATAACCTCTACACGTCAAGGAACGGCAGAGATATGGGGAATGAATGATTATAGAACGGAAAAAATCTATGCCGTGTGTAAATTGCACAACACAAAATAAAAGTATTCTGACATAACTAAGGAAGAGGCCTTTAAAGAACAGCACTGGATGCAATCAATCAGTTAGCTTTTCTTTTTTTCTGAAATATCATTCAGCTCAGAGGATAACTGTGATTTTTATTTTTGTCTACGAGTAGGAAATTTGGTTCTCTGTCCATGCCAACCTGCATGATGAAAAATTTTGAATTTCGAATTTTACGTCTATGTTAAATGACATTTTTTGTTTTAATTTGATTCAATCATAGAATATAAAAAAATAGTTTTCATTGGGATCAGATTCCGCTTTAGAAATCTGAATCAAAATCTAACCTTTATTTACCATCAATATCCTGTTAACCCAATTTCTTATTTATCTTGTTATCTCTAAAATTGAAAAACTTTTAGAGTCATTAATTGAGCCAACTTCAATGATTTATTCTATGTTGATATTTAATTATTATTTGGTTGCTTAAATCATAGCCTTCCTATATACAATAATTGATGAAAGATTTGAGTTCTGGCACAGACATGTCTCCTCTCACCTTTTTTCACATTCATGCATGTTAAAAAGTTGTGATTTGTTCAATTACGCAGGTTTCTAGACAAAGCGGCCATTATCCAAGAAAACTCAAAACCCCAAGCATGGAAAGTGTGCACAGTGACACAAGTCGAAGAAGTGAAGATCCTAACAAGAATGTTACCCATAGTAGCCAGTACCATTATACTGAACACTTGTATGGCACAACTCCAAACATTCTCAGTTCAACAAGGGAACATAATGAACCTAAAACTTGGGTCTCTAACAGTGCCTGCACCATCCATTCCTGTGATCCCCCTTGTCTTCATAAGTGTCCTAGTGCCCTTGTATGAACTATTTTTTGTGCCATTTGCAAGAAAGATCACTCACCACCCTTCAGGCATAACACAACTCCAAAGGGTAGGGGTGGGGTTGGTACTCTCAGCAATATCAATGGCAGTGGCTGGGATTGTGGAAGTGAAAAGAAGGGACCAAGGAAGGAAAGACCCTTCTAAGCCTATAAGCCTATTCTGGCTTTCATTCCAGTATGGTATATTTGGCATTGCGGATATGTTCACCCTTGTGGGATTATTGGAATTCTTTTACAGAGAATCACCTGCTAGCATGAAATCACTTTCAACCTCTTTCACGTGGTTGTCAACATCCCTTGGTTACTTCTTGAGCACAGTCTTTGTCAATGTCATCAATGCTGTCACCAAAAGGATCACTCCAAGCAAACAAGGGTGGTTGCATGGCTTCGACTTGAACCAAAACAACCTTAACTTGTTCTATTGGTTCCTAGCCGCCCTTAGTTGCCTTAACTTCTTTAACTACCTCTATTGGGCCTCAAGGTACACGTACAAACGTGAAGACTCTGGCCCAGGTTTTAAGGCTTTAGGTGAAATGCCTCTCAAAACGGTTGAGAGAAAAGAAAGTAGTGAAGTAACCTATGGCAATGTTAGAGAATGAAAGAAAGAACAATGGCTTATTATTAGTGAATACTGAATAGAATAAGCATAAGAGGCTGCTATGATGTATTGAGCTTGGGATGTGGAAGTAGTTAATTAATGCTTGAAATCTCTATTACGATACATGTTTGCTTGTATGGTTGATTTGTTTTTGTTGTCTCTGAAAACTGTGTGTCCCAGAGTTCAAAGGTTTTCTTTTTTAACTTGTTTCATTTTCAATGTAAGTTCATTTACCTGGTTTTGTAATAGTTCAATGGCCATTAAGCGATGTTAGTTTAATAGTTAGTCTTGTAAGAAAAACAAAAATGTAATTACGTTTGTAACTAACATCGTTTATAATTTGTAATAACTTTTTTTTGTGTGTAGTGAGTGGTCTGATAAATAAAACCATTATTCTTTAGTTACAATAATAGTATTAATTTTACTTGGTGTCATGGGAAGTTTTTTTTCCTATAAATTTGAAGTGCAGGGTGAACATGAAAAAGAGAAAACGAAAATAGATATTTATGGTGGATGGTGTGATGGCGAAGTGACAAGTGGTTATATCAGAAGAAATCCTGAAAAGGAAAAGTGAAGGAAATTCCACTGACACTTCACCCACACACACACACTTTGTTTAGGATTAGGTATCCAAGATTTGGATTATGACCCCAAGGAGCAGGGTCATTGTCCCTGGATTCAAACCAGATTCTACTCTACCATTCATTATTGCTGCTGCATATCAAAAGAAACAGTAGCTGAACAACATATGCAAATTATTTTAGGCATTGTGCCTCTTACTTCATCTACTAAATTTCCTCTTCAGATAAGCACTGTCCTAACGTTATGAGTTTTCATATTTTGTATTTATTTACAGAAATTAAAAACAGATAAAGAAGTATAAAATAATTCACGTATACTGTTGAACCTACTAGATCAGATCATCTTATCTATAAAAAAAAAAAAAAAAGGTATAACGCTATTTTCTCTATGAGTTTTCATATGTTGAATACCTCAAATGATTTTTTATTAAATAAATAAGTTTATAACCACAAGTTTATATTTTAGACAGTAAATAAAGTGCTTGTTTGTGCTTAAAAAGTATTTTTTAAACTTAGTTTCATAGGAATAACTCTTGTAACTTTAATATTTATAAGATATTTTATATTAAATTATTTTTTTCAAAAGTGATTAACGTTTTTAATCAAATGCATTATTTTTATTTTAAATCAAAATAATAACATTTAATACTAAACAAAAATGAAATTCGCTCAATAATTTATACTTTGAAAGATCAAAGGTATAATTAACAAATAAAATAATAAGATATATAAAATATTTTTATTTATGAGCTATAGGTTAAATAATTTAATGATAGTGGGTTGGAAAATAGATAAGGCGTTTATTCTCACTCATTTTTTTATTTTTATTTTAATCATTTATTAGTATTATTATTAACATGTTTTTTATTTCAAATTTTCCATGTTAATTTTAATTATTATTATCATTATTATTATTATAATAATAATAAATTTTAAATAGTTAGTAATTTTTAAAATAAACACAAAACATTTATAATAATAACACAATCCATCACAGTAACTTCATAATAGAACTTTTTGTGCATTTATTTCTTGCTATGCTTAAGATGTCTTCTTGTAGGTTCCACCTCCTTTATTTATATCTTTTCACTCATTTCTCTTAACATCAAATAACTGACAATTGACTAACAAATGAATAAAAATTCTACAATAATAAAGATAAAAACAAAATATTTGAGAAAAAAACTGAAACAAATTTTAAAATTTTTAAAAAATAAGAAAAAAAAAACTATGTAATTAAATTTATATTTATATTTTTATTTCAATTTCACGTCATTTCTTTTTTCTCTCTTAATCTAATTTTATTTTTCTAAGATCACATATCAAACTACTTACTAATAGCGGTGGTTTATCTTTGGGTGTAAAAATAAATTTATTTTATTGAGTAGGTGACTTAGTTCGTTTTATTAAAAAGATAAACATAACAATTATATAAAAAGATTAAATTTAAATTATTTACAATATTTTCTTTATTGATATATATATATATATATATATATATATATATATATATATATTATAAATTCTTTAATACTAATAGAAATTTAATATCTAAATAAAAATTTAACTAGATTATTAAGATACTTTGTTTTCTATAACTAAATTGATTTATTTTAGCTATTTTTGCTCATTAGATTGTCAACCACCTCTACGTGGGACAAACCAAGATTTTGATCCATTTTCAACTAATTGATCCAGATTTGCTTATCTACTACATTTACCTTTTTCAGCTCCAAACAATTTCTTAAAACCTACATTTTACATTTTATAATAAAAGTTCAAACACATGAAATAAAGAGTTTATCTGAACGTATTTAAATATAACCGGATCACCCTGTATTTTTCTTATGAAATTAGCTCTTATTTCACATCATTGGAATCACCAATGAATTACAGTCTTCTAATTCTAACTGAGTAGATTCTAAAATTAAAAAAAAAATGTAAAAAGGGAAAAACAAGTTTTTTTGAGAATAGGTAACCTTTAGAAATATTTAAAAAGAATGGGATGTTTTCCGATTTCATCATAAAATATACCTATTGAAGAGAACTTTCAAACTTTACAGTACAAGAGCTAACACAGAATTAAAATACACACACGTATACTATATTACCTTTTGCAGAAGAATTCCAGATCCAGACCCAATTCAGGTCTTCTATGTTATTCTTAATTTGCCTTTGGTGTTGTAAGCCACTCATTATAATAATAATAATAAATTCATAAATAAATAAATAAATAAGTAAAAATAGTTATAACTATTATTATAAGTTAAAAGTATGATATGCATTTAACAAATAACATAATGTGTTGGCAGAGAGACCAAGATTATTCCCCCTTCTGTTTTGTGCCTTTTGCTTTAGCTTGCCTTTTTCTCAACCCCTTTTGCTGTTGTTCACATCGGTGCCTTAATTACTGACTACTCAATTATTTCTGCATAATACCAAGTTTTTGGGAGTAATATTGTTCTTTCCCATTTTTCTTTCGCACCTGACATAACTCATAATGCATTATTACACTTTTCCTATTTTTTTCATGATTGTAGAAAAGGTAAAAGTATGAGACATTGTTATAGAATAATTCATCTAGCTGTAGGATGTAGCTGTGCGTCTGCATTTCCAAATTTGCATCACATGTGATTGCTGGGCATGTGAGCAAATCATGATTGGAGAGGATGAATTGTGGTTCATCACATTAATCTTTGTGTCTATTGAATGTAACAATGTTATTGTTTACTATACATAATTTCATCACATCCATTTCAATGTTTTTGTCAGTGGTGTATCAATTTAATATCTTTTTACCTTATATTTTGTTCTGTTCAAATTTCAAATAAAATATTTAAATGGGTTTTTTCTTACTTCACTTTACAGTGAAAATTAGCTGGTAGGCACCAATGAAATGGAATAGTAAAACAGCGTACACGCAACGGCACAACCTCTAAACTAACCACTCAGCCTTTGTGTGGGAAAATGCAAATTCAAAAGAAACGCATATTTCACCTCACTCACCAAAAGTTTGGTATCTATGCCATTACCCACATAAAATAAAATAAAATAAAAACCAATTTTCCACTTTCTTTCTATATTCCTCACTTTCTTATTAGGCCTTGCGTTAAGTTTGAAGCAACGTTACTTTTTTAGGTTGGGACTACTTCTATTATAAGCATTACTTATTTATATTTTAATGCTGACGAAAAATTCGGCTACTTATGTTTATTGTTCTAATTTTCTATATTGAATTTTATCTAACACCAATTTATAGGTACCTTTTTTTTTCTGGTTATTAATTATTCATGTGTATCTGCATGTAAATAAACCACAGCCATTTCTTTTTTGAATGTAAATGCTAGGAATGAAATCATGCATGTAGATTGGTCCCTTTGTAAGTTGTATATAATAAATTAAGTCTTTTGCGGATAAAGAAAAATAACGAAACTTTATAGCATGTGCTCGTAAAAAAGATGTTGAGCATGTGTTATCATCACACCTTCTATACTTTTATATTTTATTCATCATTTTAGAATGAAGATGAAATAATATATTGGTAAACGTACTGGAATATAACTTTATTACATATTGTGAATTTAATTTAAATATATTGATAATATAAAAGTTATACTTCCATTTCATTCTGTTCGCTATATATGGTAATATGGATGAGTTCTACAATAATTTTTTTAAGTTATACTTATTATCTATTCTAATTAGTCAAAAAAATATATATTTTAACAATATATTAACTAAGCTCATAATACTGAGAAAGCAAGTTGCATTATGGAAATAAAATTCTTTCTAAATAAAGTATATTTCAGTTGTAGACATTTATGGACTCTTCTTTCTAAATTTTAAAGGACGAGTACGCATTAATATAAAATATCTTATTAATAAAGGTGTTTCAATAAAATGGTCAAAATCATTAAATAATTGATTTATTTGATGAAAAAGATAGACAGACACCCTCTAAAATACAAATATTCATCTAATACCAATTAAAAATATTTTTCTTTTGACTTTTTTATTAAATGTTAAATAAAATTAATTATAAATAGCATCATTAAATATCTTTTATATTTTTTAATATATATATATATATATATATATATATATATATATATATATATATATATATATATATTAACAGGCCTCTTATTTATACCTGGGGACCATTTTGTAACATACATGACCATGATTAAAAAATGCATTGTTTTGAGATATCTATCGTTAAGAATTACTCGGTATTATTATTTCAAAAATTAGACAAAAAAAATAGAGTTTAGACTACTAATCAACGATAGACAACAAACTATACTACTTGTTTTTTTTATGTATACTTTTAAGAAATTATTTGTATTATTTTTTTCATTTGTTTATATAACAATTTTAATACTTATTCTTGCTTTAGTTTATTGTTCCAAATATTTTACTTATATATAATATTAATATAAAAAAAAATATCAGTTACAAATTACTACATAATTAAATTAAAAAATATTTTTAATTACATTATTCATTTACGAAGATATATTGCGATTTGTTTTTGTTGTGTGTGTGTTTGGTTATGCATGTTATATTGTTTTAAAATATATATTCACAATGAAAACGTCAACTTGACTCCTCTGTTTTCTCCTTACGCTGGCGAGAACATCAAGGACAGAAATGAAATAGAAAGAAAATCTTAATTAAAAAAAAAAAAAGGTAAAAAACAATAAAAGTGTTCACAAGACAAAACTACCGTTTACGGCGGTGTCTCGTGTTCTCATTAAATCACACTGCACTTTTCTTTTTGCTTTTGTTACACAGACCAAAATGCTAACAACATTAAAACAAAACCCACAATTATCATGTTTGACATTTCTTCTTTGGTACAAACATGTTGATCTGATTATAATAATTGGACAACCCTTTTTATAACACAATTCTTAGTTTGAATTTACACAAGTTTAACTAAATTGAGTAAAGATTAAACGACACTTCTAATTTTGATTTTGTATCAGTATAAAAATATGCAGAAAGTTAACTCTTCACACATTATCATACACTTTTGATTACATAGCTTGATTGAATAGAAAATTACCAGTGCATCAAAATTAATGTAGAAAAAAGAAAAAGTAGAAAGAGTGTCCGTGACACAAACGGTGTACGCAAGATGTTTATTTAGCAAGCGTGAACTTTATACGATTCCAAACGTAGTGCTGTGTGTATAAATCTCATTCCTTCGTTTTCTTTATCTCTCTCGTTATTACCACTCTCGTAACTCTTCCTTGATTAGCTCCGAAATTTAGGAGTAGAAAAAACATTTTCAATAAAAATGGCTTTTCATCTGTTGCTAATGTCAGATTTGGCTGTGCATTATTGTTTGCTTCATTAGCCTAACAAAGTACCGTGTTTTGCCAACTTACCAAGTGTTGTTTGCCCATGGCGAGAGTTTTCTGGACTGCCATTGCTATAGCACTAGCTTTCACCAACTGGGTTCATGGGTTCGGAGGTTATTATGAACCTCACTTCAATGAAACAGAGTTGTCTTTATTAGAGGCTCATGAAGCTTCCTTATCCTACGCCGGGAGTAATCTTCTGCTGGTAGGACTCACCCTTATCCAAAATGCTGCTGCTAAAGGAGCAGGTAATCATCTAATTTCAACCTTTGTTGTTTTATTTATTTTTCATTTTATAAGCAAATTAATTAGCTTATGACACACTCTGAAGTATAACTGTTGTTGCCGACCCTCATTTTAATATTCTGCTGTTACTTCGAATGCACTTTGTCGGATTGCAATTGTTCTGTTTTCTTTTTCATTTTTTATAAGTTTATTTCTTATAAGTTTTGATTCTGAATTTTTTAAGTACTAAATTCTTGCAGCTGTCTCTCCGTGACATTAATTAGCCTAGCGTGTCTCTAATAATTATTAACCATGTAAAATGTGAATGTTTCTACATGAAGGAACTGAATATATTAACCGCAGTTTTTAACCATAATTAAGAATGTTTTGGCTAATATAATTCCTTTCTCTGGCTTTGGCAGTTTGCTTGGATGGAACATTACCTGGTTATCATTTGCATCGAGGATATGGATCAGGAGCAAATAGCTGGCTTATTAATTTAGAGGTATTACTATCACTTGGTCTTTTTAATTATTTTGGTTTGATTCATTTTATTTTTCAGTAATAGATTTTTTACCGTGTAATAGATTTTATCACACTTGAAAAGCATTTGTGGCGAATGAGTTGTTGGAATCCCGTTTCTGTCACATGACATGACAGGACATGACAAATGCATAGTAATAAAAAAGTTTTAGGATCTCCAAATGTCATTGAGATTTTTCTTTAAAGCATTATGTACTGAACAACTTACTTCTCAGCTTGATATGCTGTAACGGTTTATAGTGATGTTGAAGTGAAAATTCTGTGGCAGGGTGGTGGATGGTGTAATAATATTAGAACATGTGTTTATCGCAAGAAAACCCGGCGCGGATCATCAGATTTCATGGAAAAAGAGTTACCTTTTACTGGAATATTGAGTAACAAGGCTGAAGAAAATCCAGGTTTCTTTTTAGTTGAAAAATTTGAAATGATCAAATTCTTCTCTTTTCTTTTCCTTGTCATATGCATCAGCCGTTTTGTTCATGTTATTGTTCCAATGTTTGTAGATTTTTTCAATTGGAATAGAGTAAAGCTTCGTTATTGTGATGGTGCCTCATTTGCTGGGGATAGTGAAGATGAGGTAGTGTTCGATATCCCGATGTTCCTAAAATTGATATTTTGGTTGCAAGAACATGACATAACACAGTTGTTGCCTTAAAAAAAGTAGCATAACATGTGGAATAGCATTCTGAACTGTTCACTTTAATGAGGTGCAATTTGAGAGTCACTGTCCAATTTGCAGCGGAAGATTTTAACAATTTTTAAACTCTTGGTGCCATATGGTTTAATGGTAGTGCAAGAATCTTTTCACAGTTAGTCAAACAAAAATAAATCTAACATGAAGTACAAAGGAAAAGGTTTAAATGCACATAGAGGACTAGTTTTGCAACATATGATCAATTAAGTGAGTTTCATAAATTGTTTGTCAAAATAGACTGCTGAACTGCAATTCAGAGGACAGCGTATTTGGGCAGCTGCTATGGAAGATTTGATGTCAAAGGGAATGCGTTTTGCCGATCAGGTTATACAAACTCATATGCATGTGTAATACTATCTCAGTAATATTTGTTCTGATGTTATGTGCATCTAATTTTGCTTCAGGCTCTTCTTTCGGGATGCTCCGCGGGTGGCCTGGCTACTATTATTCATTGTGATGAATTTCGTGGTCTCTTTCCAATGACCACAAGAGTGAAATGTCTAAGTGATGCTGGGTTGTTTCTTGATGCGTATGTGGCAAGCTGTACTACTTCATGCTTTCAGTGCAATTTCCACCATCATCGTACTTCTTAGTTTGGTGTCTAATTGTTGTTCCCTTGGAATTATAGGATTGACGTATCTGGTGGGCGTACCCTCAGGAATTTATACGGCGGTGTTGTAGGATTGCAGGTAAGACAGTGTGATCAATTTAGTACGTACTTCCATAGTCAATTATGTCATGGTTGTCTTGAAAATTGACTTATAGCATGTTTCAACAACAGCTACAAAACCAAAAGCTGACACTGAATATAAGATGAAATAGACACAAGTATCATATCTTTCTTGTGTTTTTTTTTTTTTTGTTATGAGCAGTTAAACTATATTTTGAGACCATTTTTTAATTGCAACAGAATCTAGACCATGACAAACAGTTTGTATGGTTCGAAAACTTGGTCATTTACATGGGTCTAAGTTTCAAGGCATGCTGATAAATATTTGTTTAATCATTGCAGGGAGCGCAGAAGAATCTGCCTCAAATTTGTACTAATCACCTTGATCCCATCTCGGTAATCATTGTCTTGTACCAAAAATTTAGTAATATCAGTTTCATTTAAAAGAATATGCATCATCGTTTCTTGCTCTTGAACTTACAGTGACTTGTTTTCTACCCTTTTTCAGTGCTTCTTTCCTCAAAACTTGATTGCCAGTGTCAAGACCCCGCTATTCATTCTTAATGCTGCTTATGATTCATGGCAGGTAAATTGTCTCACTTTATCAACTTTTAATAAATCATAAATTCTGGATCATTAAATTAGCCGTTGACAAATTAGACTTAATAAATACTTATCCCTGCTTATCCTCAGATCCAGTCCAGTTTAGCTCCTCCATCTGCAGATCCGCATGGCTATTGGCATGATTGTAGATTAAATCATGCTAAATGTACTGCCCCGCAAATCCAATTTCTGCAAGGTAATAAATATACTGTAGAAAAATAGCATTGATTATAAGTGGAGAGAAGCCTTTAATGAGATATTTCATTATCTCTTTGATACAGGATTCAGGAATCACATGCTGAATGTGATTAAAGACTTCGCAAGAGCAAAACAAAATGGCTTGTTTATTAATTCATGTTTTTCTCACTGCCAAACTGAGAGACAGGATACATGGTTTGCTGACAATTCTCCTGTTATTAGGAACAAGGTGAGTCTCACACTTTGGACAATGCAATGTCAGTGTGACATGTGCTTGTTTTCGCTAAAGAACATTGATTCACCTCTAGAAACAACTTGGGAAGTTATAGATACTTAATAGTTATTGCTGGCTATTGGTATTAATATCATATAACATTGCTGTGATCTGTGTTTGTAGTTCCCCTATGATAATACTCTTTGATTTAAATATGTTCATGTGTCTAACATTTAGATATTGATGAATATGCAGGCTATTGCTCTGGCTGTTGGAGATTGGTATTTCGATCGAGCAGGTGAAAAGGCCATTGATTGTCCTTACCCTTGTGACAATACGTGCCATCATCTGATTTTCGGATGACACAAACTTCATCCATCATCTCATTCATTTCTGCGCTTCTTCTCATAAATGGAGGATTATGCCATTCCCTTTTAGCTTATGGAAAACAATAAAAGAAAAAAGGAAGCTGAAAAAACAAATTTAATCTGTCAGCCAATTCCCTTTTAGCTTAGAATAAAAACAACATGTGCCAACAAAGTTTGGTACACATAGGCAGTTGGTAGTTGTGTTTTTAATTAGGAACTTTTCATGATTGTGTATGTGAAACAAACTTCATTGTAAGTTGTTTGGAATACTATTGGTGTAGAAGAAATTAAAAAAAAAAATGGGATGAATTATCTGAATTTAAATTGTTATTAGCCCCTGCCCTTGCTAAAAATAAATTAAGATATGATGAGGTGCATGAAGCAAATGAGGGGTACAGGAAGTTTTTGCCTATCCTAAATTGAAGAATTTACAAAAGCCCACCAAGGTTTGATTCCCAAGTGATTCTTCCTGCACCTCCATGACGATTTCCTGCACCTCCATACTAAATACAATTTTACAAAATTATCCTTTTAAAATTTGTTAAAAGTCAAGGTTACCCTTCCTCCTTCTTCACTCTCATTCTTCACTCTCAGCTGCATCTCCCATCTCAGATCTCCATCACCGGTGAGTCTGCACCTCCATGCTGGCGTTCGTATACTTCTTCCACGTCCATTGCTGCACTTCCACCATTGTAGCTTCTCCTCTCTCTTGCACATGCCTACGAAGTGAACAAAACCGTGAGCTGCAGAGGCACATGCACCAAACGCACCACCAAAGCCACTCCACATATCAAATTGTCAATTATATCATCAATTGAAGTAAAGGTAAAGTGTATTGTATGTTTAATTTCAATTTGGAGTGAAAGATTTAGGATTTGATGGCGGAGGACGACGGTGGTGTTGGTTTATCGTCGGAGAAAAAATACGTTGCGGGTTGGGTAACCCGCAATGCATTCGTAAGTTCAAATGCATTGCGGGTTACCCAACCTGCAATATATTTTCAATATAATGTCCATATGCATTCAAAACAATATCTCATGCCTTCTTAGAATCAACAAACATTTTACATTTGGCTTTAACATTTTTGTTAATGTGAAACCGACATAGTATGTTAGTTGCTTCAGGAAAAACAACACTTATTGCATGCATTCATTAGAGCAAGGTCTTTGTCACTAACAATCACTTGAGGGTACACATCTCCCCTAAAAAACAACTCTTTGAATCTCTACAATGTCCATATGAAGTTATTTTCACGTTCATTTGACAATAACACAAAAGCAACTGAAAAAGTTAACCTCCATCGATGTGACACTAACTATTTCAAGCAAAGGAAGCCTATATTTGTTGGTTTTGTATGTATTATCCATCAATAGGACAATGCTAAATTTATTCAACAACTTAACTGAATCAAGATGTGTCCAAAAGATATCACTTACAACTTCTGAATCCTGATAACACCTACTCCAGTGAATATACTGGTCACGCTCCAGTAACATCATTAATTGCTGCAATTCAGTTCTTGATCCTCTAATTGACCTCTTGTATGTGTATCTTTCATTATACAATTGTTTGATTGTTGTCACATTGCCTTTGTTATTCTCTTTCAAAATCAGCAATATGTTGGACGGCTTCATAAGACTTTTTGTCATGTCAACAACCAAGGCATGCTCATCAGGTTTTAATCTCCCAGCATAAGGGTGTCCAACTAATGTCTCAGCAAGATCATGATTATGTAAACCACATATGACTTTCAACACCCAATCTTCTCCATTTGGAATAGGTTTACCCACAATCTAAAAGGACAATCACACTTTCTTGTCCCTGTAATGGTAACCTCCAAATCATTTCTGTATTTTCTATATTTTCCACTCCTTTCACAACCCAATAATACAAATGTCTTCCTTCCTTGTTAACCCGTTGCTTTATCAGATCCCAATATGACAACCACAAATCCAAGAGAAAAAGCAACCTTCCGAACCTATTCAAGTAAATGAGCTCTAGTAACAAATACCTAAATATAAAATTCATAAAAATTTAGTAACAATCACAATTTATCCAATAACAAAATTTAGTATAACCAAATTCATTTACCTCATTTGTTGAAAAATAAAAACCACACTCATGTTCGTTAAGCATGACAATACTTTCATGTGATTGTTTCATTTCTGATACTTTATCTACTTCTTCAGAAAATTTACTGCAGAAGTCTCCTTCCATTGTACACTACATAATTCATTCAAAACAATTACACAACCAACTCAAAAACACACTGCGAATTGTACAACCCATAATTAAAAAAATTTCAAAAACACATTGCGGGTTGGACAACCCGCAAGCTGAAATTTTTTCCAAAAAAAAACATTGTGTATTGTACAATCCGTAATTAAAAAAATTTACAAAAAGACTTGTGGGTTGTACAACCCGCAATGTGATTTTGAAATTTTTTTTAATTGCGGGTTATATAACCCGCAATGTGTTTAAAAAAAATTTAGCTTGCGGGTTGTATAACCCGCAATAGTGAAGGTACAGCAAAAAAAATTTACGGGTTATACACCCCGCAACGTGTTTTAAAACAATTTTACATTACAGTTTGGAGAACCCGTGAATTGAAAAAAAAAAAAAACGCACCGTCGACGATGGACGAATGCAAGAACCTCCTTCCTCCTCCCAACCTTCTTCTTCCTCCCAGCAATAGCCTTCAGCAACTCCAACAAAATCTTTTTTCTCCTCTGTAATCTCTCTACATTACTCTCACAATCCTAAACCTTTATCAATGTCTCAACTATGACAAATGCAGCACCTCCTCCAAACAGTGCCTTAACCTTTGTGTTTTAAGATGAATAATATTTTGATCTTTTCATTATGTCTAAAATGAAAATTTTAAAAAGAATATGGAGGTGCAGGAAGAATCATTATGATTCCCAGGGTCGGTCTAGGGAACGCTGCAATTGGGCTAGGCATGGCGCAAAGCTCCTTGTGTTGCAGTTGCCCAACCCCAATCACTCACTGATTTCCAACCACATAATTCCAAACTATTTGAGAAAAAAATTAAATAAATAAAAACATTCAAGCCATGTACTGCGTAGAAGTGATGGATATGATATACATGTATGAAGAAGGGGTTGATGAGTCTCACATTACTCGATCTGATTAACTCTAACTAATTTTGATTTGGTTCAAATTATTAATTTAGTTCATGTTTTAAAATTCAAGTATCTTTGTTTGGGGTATTTAGCACATTTTTTTTTTATATTGTGTAACATAATTGTTCTATAATTTTAATGTTATATGTTTTATAGTTTTGACTTTTGAAATTATTCATCATTTTATTTTCATTTTATTGCGATTTGCTATTTTTATTTTGTATTATTTTATTAATAGACTCGATGGCACTTAACATTAATCAATTTGTAACAAACCATTTTAAAAAAATGATTTTTATTGAGATGGATTCAACCCACCGTATCAAACTTACCTGGATGACCCTGCTTACTATTTTTCTTATGATGGGCAATATAAAGTTGGTCTTGCTTAAGATTTTATTGAGAAGGAATAAACTTGTTTTGCATAGACCTAATTTTAAGGCACTCACCACCAGAAAAGAATATTTGTTTAAAACGTGGGTTTAAAGTCGTTAATTTTTAATTAGAATCTGACATTAACATAATCCTTAACCCTGTTTCCTATTTAGTAGCATGTACACATAACATGCCTTCAAATTCATGGTGCAATGCATTAAACTTGAACCTTAGATTGTTACCATTATATTTGCCTTCACTTTCGTGTTCATGCTTAAAAACTCATATAAATTAACCTTCTTCCTGATCAAATCTTCCGACAAGGTTATTTAATAATCAACACCGTCATTATTAGTTCAATCATTATCAAAATCATTTTATTCATCTTTGTCATAATCAACAAATTGTCTATTGGTTACTTGCCCTTTTATATATAGATTGTCTTAAAGACAATGATTAAAAACGAAAACTTTTGTTTATGTAACATGATACAAATATATTTTCACCCTTACTTCTAATTAAAAATTATTTTATTAATTTTTTTATCGGAAGCGTGTGTGTTCAAGCAACTTTGTGAGCGTTGTTTAGCAACAATATAAATTAGTATATTATGGGAGATCAAACATGGGATTGCGTTGCCATTATCTCATTATACCTGAGATTTTTTGTTCTGTTCCTGGACAGTGATGATTGTAGGGTCCTGGAAAATAAAGCCAATAATTTGTTTCACATGGTTGGAGATTCTAAACATGGAATCAGAATTGTCTATAAATTAAACAATGAACAAGCCAGGGAATATTTAAAGACTGAGGAGAGTTATTGAATGTGTGTGTGCACATGGACAATATAACCAGCAAGTTTCAAAAATAATTAAATTTAAGTATGTGAAGGGGATGGCTTTAATATTTGTAACTATGACTGCAAAATTTGTCCTTATTTGTGAAGAAGAAGACTTCATATTTTGATAAATATTCGTTTTTCTGCCTCACCCTTATTGGACCTCTCTGATCAGATTATGTAAGAAGCTTACTTTTCTTCCTTCTCATAAGATGGTTTATAAAAGGAAAATATTTCATGGTTACTCCAAATGACAATCTACACCCATCTACATTTAGATGAAAATAATAATATAAATTAATGGGATATATGATGTAATGAAAGAGAAAAATAGAAAAAAAAAGTGTATAATAAATGTTTTTAAAAAATATCTTATCATATATTTTGGAGAAAAAAAAAAACTTCGAAAAAGTTTAATTTTTTTTTTTTTACGGAGAAATGCTTAAGAAAAAAATAAGGGCTACTAAAACCACAATGTTCAATGCTTGAGAAAAGAAAACCTAAAGTGTGTCATAATTTTTTTTTCCTTGTACTGACTTGAATGGCATCAAAAACTGAATTGTTTAAAATAAAAACTGCACTGAATTATTCTGTTAATTTGATCTTTAAAAAATTGGATTACTCTTATAATTGCCTGAGCTAAATTGAATTATAACTTATGATATTGGAAAATATACCTCAAAATAGGATATCTAATGATAATAATCTAAACAATTCATATATTTAAATAATTTTATAATAGTTGAATTCATTTAAAACAATATACAATTAATTCAGTTCTTTCAAATCAGTTTTAAAGTTTGGTTCAATTTTACAATAGTTCAGTTCAATTAATTTGCCCATGCTTAATTAAAGGAAACTAACAAAAGACTTCAAAATATGACCATGGAGGAGATGAAATATTTATATTTATATCAAATAGGAATTACACAGAACGTTAATATTTTATGCATATCACTTCCTCAATACACTCTACTAAACTTAAACTCACTAATTTAACTGTTATAGAAATGCAATATCTCTTCACATGCCAAAAGCAAAACCAACACAAAATTATTATTGGTCGATGTAGTTGTTTTGTTTTAAAAAAAAATTAATTGTTTTTTTAATCGGCACACTTAATTGGTTATTAGTCCAATGTCTAATGTTTAGTTTTTTTTATTTACTTATGGGTGATTTTGTAAAGTACATTACTTAGAGTTAGAACATATTGTTTGGTGTTTATTTTAATGTATTATTATGATTTGTCAAAGAGAGTTGAAAAGTCTAAGTCATTTATTTATGGTTGATGTTTTTTTTTTTTTTTTCACTACAAGAAAAAGTTAAATTATTGACAAAATTTTATCGACGGAACTTTATCTGTCAATAAAATATCATTATCGACGATTTTATCAACAAATTTATTTTAAATCTGTCAATAATTACCGACGAACTCAGAAATCTTTCAGCAAATTATTAACAGACTTAGAAATCTGTCGATAAATTTATATATAATCAATTTACCAATAAATTTTGAGTGTTTCTGATGATTTTGTCTCGTCAATAATTTTTAATTTTTTACAGTGTTTTCTAAGAAAAAATACAATATTGAATAGTGTGGGTACATATGAACATGAAGATTTTGTGTAAGCTTTGTCTCTTGGACTTTAACTTATTATGAGTTTTACTTTTATATAAGAAAATATAAATATGCTTTAGTGATAAAGAGTTTTCTTTATGATAATGTTTCCATTTTTGTCTTATGATATTGCTATCAAATGGTGACATAAAATTTCTTAACGTTCCCGTGTAACAATATAATATAAAGGAAGAGTAATTTCCACTCAACAAAATTTATAAGAAAGGTGCAATATTTTCTTCGTACAAAGTTTAAACTCTAGTTGGTCATAATAATTTATTTATTGGTTATTAATTAGTAAACTCGTGTCTTCATTTAGTAAATGACATTAAATAAGGTCTTAAATCAGTTGTCATAATTATACATATAACTAAAAATAATTATAAGATTAATAGATTCTTTATTAGTCAACCATTAATGATTCAAGTATTTAGTCATAATCAATATCTATTAAAGTGGCATCGTGTGACATAGGTATTTAGAATCAAAATATACTAAATGACTTGTTCATTAATTAAGATAATATCTGATCAAAGGAAATACTTATACTATTTTATGAAAAGTATGTTAGTGATAATGATCCATATCTGTTAGTTTTGAGTTTGTTTAATAACCACACACGTTCTTACGCATGGTTTATACGTGTAATTTAAGAAATAAAATTTATTTAATCTTCTTATTAAGGTTCCTCCTCTGAAACTAAAGATTGTTTAGGGTATCTTCTTGTACTAGGTCATCCTCATGGTTTTTAAGAGGTAGTCGCAGCCGTGAAGGGAATGTTCTAAAAGAAAAAAAGGTGTTAAACTTGAATCTTAGATTATCATTATAAATATCTTATTTCTAAGAATAAACTTAGTTCTTTTAAGTAAAATTCAAACTTATATCCCCAAGTTTTGAGTTGAAAAGAGATTTTTGGCACTTACTTATTCTTTTAGGATATTATTATTAATATTAACTTTTCTGTGTACTTGTCATTTCTAATGTCACTCAGAGTAAAAAACAGACCAACCTATTTCAGTGTCATGCTAGTGTGGGACCCATTCATGCGGAATCCTATCGTCACAACTTCAAATTTCTATCGTCCATTAAATTTATTTTGATTTTTAAGTTTCAAAACTTTAATATATAATTCTATTAAATATATTTTAAGAAAATATTAGTCACAATAAAGAATTATCTCCAATAAAAGTTAATAAATGACAGTTAACTTCATACATCAACCTTCAAGTGCCTGACTTAGGAAACAACACTTACTTTACATATGTGTAAAAATTTTATTTTATTAAAAAACTAGTTTTGTATAAGATACATTTAAGTATAAAAATATAATTAATTTCAATTTATTTATTAATATTATTTATTGAACACTCTTCAAATGATGAATATATTTTTCAATAACTCATTTTTATATACTCCTACGACATAAAGTTTAAATGAGAAGTATTTTAGAAAAAGAAATATTTTTTGAATTAAGATAAATAAATTTAATTAATATTATTGATATTTTTAATAAGCATAAAATAATTTTTTAATTGATTTTAAAATAAAATATTCTTTCAATAGTATTTCCCTTAGGAAAGAAAACTTAAACATTTTACAAAATCACGTTTCTTCCAAATTAATCAAAGTTTAACAAAAGAGTTTACTTTTGATTTTGATTTCAGTGTAATTAAAATCGAAACAAAGTTTAACAGTTGAAATCAGTGTAATTAAAATCGAAATAAAGTTTAACAGTTGAAAGCTAAAACTTTAAGAGTAAAACTTTAACAGTTGAAAACTTTTAAGAGTAATTGATTTCAGTGTAAACAATATTTTAATTAAGAGTAAAACTTAAGAAAATATATATATTTATTTGACATGAAAAAATGTTATACAATACAAGCAAGCATTATCCACCGAGAGGTGTGTCTCTTTTTTATTATTTTCAATTCATAAATTAAAAAAAAATCAACTTGGACGGAAGGGATTAATTATCTCCGTTAATTTCTTTAAACAAATTGGAAGTCAAATTTTGAAAGAATGAATGGAATTTAATTTTAAAATTAAGAGTTATATAATATTTATAACAAAGTGTATCATGATATTAAATTTATATTGATATATTATTGTCTTGTTTCATTTTAAAAACCATTAAATTAAAACGAAAATTTCCCTTCTTTTATTTTGTCAAAGATGATAAAGCACTTGGACCATGCTGGAACTGGTTGACCTACCAACCAAAGTGTGTTGAGACATAAAATATATTGCTTAATTAATTTGATTCACAAGGGATATTCACAAAAAAACATTTTAAAAATGTTTTATTATTGTTCTTATCTTATGCAAAATTTCAACATCCCTAATTTCAACTCCATGTTAATCAAAACCTGCAATATATTAGACAAGACCTAGTTAGGTTATAATAAATTAATATAAGTATTATACATATAGTTAAAATGTAAAATTTAAAAAGTGCATGTATATAATTAAGATAGATTTTACAATATATTTTAAGATAAATAACATCAATATAAATATAATATTAAATATAAAAATAAATTATAAATATATATATATATATATATATATATATATATATAACATAACTTTTACTGATCCAAATTTCTAAATATTGAGCACTTAAAAATAATTCTGTTTAATAAAATACATTTTTTAAAATTAATAATATTTTATAGAAAATTCGTTTTAAAATAAAATTTACAAATAAATATTTTTGGCGTCAAATAACCTTATTGTCACAAACGGATACTTTTTATGCTTAGTATTATTAGAGAGTATTTCTTTATTAATTGTCATAGATTTATTATTTATTTTAATAAATTAAAGTAATTATCATATTTTTAAAGATAAATAATAATAAAAATATGCGCAAAATGTATTTTTTTTATTAATTGTTATAGATTAAAGAATAATAGAAGAATGAAGAAAGAAATTAAAAACTGAGAAAGCTATTGGATCATGTAAATGTGAACATTATTATCCCATGAATAAACTAAAATACAAATCCTGGTTTCTTAACCACTACTTTAATTTCATTATGCGTTTTTACTTTTCTGTTGCACCGCGTCCTTAGTATAACATTAACAGAGGAAAAAAGCCGTTAAACAAGTTCTGATGGCGCTTTATTAAACTGAATTAGTCGGTGTGGTGCCATAAATTTGCTTGGTGTGTGGTTTAGTTTTGGCATATTTTTTTCTACCCTGCAGAGACTACAATGTTGAGTTGGGAATTAAAACCGTCAAGAGTTTTGGATTGCGTAGATTGGAAAGACGTAGATGAAGGGAAGACTAGCCTACTACTACTACTACAAGTCTACAATTTTCTTATCTTCACTGGTTAAGGTGAAAGGGAATGGAGCTAAGGTTTGTCCAAAAAGTGTAAACACTCTTTTATCTGTATGAGACAGTGATAGACACCCAATAAAGAAAAAACGGTACCACGACACAAAAGAAAATAACTTCACTGGATTCTCAATTGGAAAAGGATCAAGTGAAAAGCTGACTGTGTAGTAGCAAATCACGGACATACAAAAGATCATCATACTAGATTTCAAACTATATTGTGTCACACGCACGCTCCATCACCTTAATGGTAACTATTACACAATATACCAACAAAACAGAAACTTAATTCAAAAAAATAATGCTCACTGTTATCATAAATTGTATGTAGATCCATATGAATGTTGTATAAGGAATGAAGATCTATATGGAACAAGCCTTATTCTGTGTTTGATGAACAAAGTGATGGGAAGAAGAAGAAGAAGAAGCTTGAATAAATCACAAATATTTAGTTATACTGTAACATAATGCTGATTGCTGGGGTGTTTTTTTTTTCAGTATAAATCGGACACATTTACAATATGAAAAGAAAAATTTACAGCACACACCTGCGGTCAGAACTCACGACAAATTTCTGACCTTCTTCACATTGGAAATGTCGGCATCTTGCTCCTCTCTTTGGTTGAGTTTTCCACGTGTTAAGTACAACCACTGCCTGCAGGCTTACAGGGTTTGTCCAAAGGCCACTGAAAATCTCTGAAGATCTTTGCTATATATATCCGAGGGTTGAAAATGCTGGCTGTGGTGCCAACTGGTACTCGATTCGTCTGCTATGAAGGCTGTTTCTGGCTTCACCTCATCACTACTGTAGAGAGAGTGAGTGGTTTGATGCTGCTGCACTGTGGCTCCCAGGAAAAAAGGGGTGTTGTTCAGATACTCAGACCATTTGATGTCTTCTTGTTCTGACTGCAAGGGCACCACATGAGAAGAATGAGCATCTTTATTATCTGCCTTGGTGGCAGATTCTGGCTGCAGCCCCCATGTTATGGTGCTGCCATGATCAAGGAAGTTAGTGCTGCTTTGTAATTGGATGCTGCAGCTACTGCTCCCATTGCTTTTGCTTGCATTGTTGTTATTATTACTGAAGGTACTTCCTTCCCAGTTCTGAACCCCGTCAGAGAATATGGATGAAGGGTTGTTGTTATTAGACTGGAGGCTAACAGTAGGCTTTACATGTGTTGAGAACACAGACTGGAGCATGGTGGAATTCAGCTCTGACATCATTTGGGAAGAAGTGGAACCAGGAATGAAACAAAGCGGGGTGTTGTTGGGGTTGGCAGTAGTGAGTCCCATGTTTGGTCCATAGTTCAGGTGCTGGAAAGGGAAATATCCCATTCCCATCATATCAGAACTAGCCATGGAGCTGTTGTTGTCATGACAAGTGCCAAACCTGTCTAGGGTGCTGCTGTTGTTGTTGTTGCCACTGCTGATCTTTGAGGTAGCAGAAACTTCAAGGGGATATCTATCCATAGCCATAGAAGTAGTAGTAGTAGTTATTGGCTTTTGCTTTGGTGGCTCAACAGCACTCGCCTCATTGGAGCCTTTCTGGTTGCTTCTTTCAGCTGTGAGAGGCTTGTCCTTGTCATTCTCAACCTCATAGAGAGGTTGGTGTGTGTTTGGGTCAATGCCTCTTTGTCTAAGCTTCTTCTTCAGACAGGAATTCCATAGATTCTTTATCTCATTATCAGTTCTTCCTGGCAACTGAGCTGCGATCTGCGACCACCTGATACACCCATCAAAAGTTCAAAACCATGAAACAAAAACATGTATTACCGACAACCTCGAGAAATTGGTCCACCAAGAATTCTTGTAGTGACAACAATCTACTGACCAAAAGCCAAAAATAGCAAAAACTTTGAAAACATAACAGTACCTGTTGCCAAGGACTGCATGAAGTTCAATTATGGAGTTCTCTTCCTGCTGTGAGAACGCCCCTCTCTTCAAATCTGGCCTAAGGTAATTAATCCACCTTAATCTGCAGCTCTTGCCACACCTCTGAAGGCCTGACATATACACATCACATACAAACGCAAAAAGTTAATTAATTGAATGAGTTTTTGTGGTGTGCACATGCTGCAATATCGATAAAGTGATGAAAGATGATGTGTTGCACAGTGGTGGTATGGTACCAGCTAGTTTTGGAACTGAGCTCCAACATCCATGGCCATGTTTGGTGATGTAATTCAAAAGCTTCTCGTCTTCCTCTGGAGACCAGAGGCCTTTACGAAGCTTCTGTTTGTAGCAGCAAGAGTGTCTCCCCATGTGCACTATGGCTGCCTTAAGCGATTTGAAATGTTTGTTAAAAGCGGCAAAGTCTTGTGTCAGAACCTACGTGGATGGTTAAGAAGGACACAGGAGCTTTGATGTGAATTAATGGGAAGCGTTGGAGCTTAAGAATTTTGCAACTTGCATAGAGATTCGAATATATAGAAGGAGCCTTATAATAACAAGGGTGATTGGACACTGTCGTTTTGAATTTATATATCTCACCTTCCAGAACTAGCTTCATCTCTTTTCTTCACGAGACATTCCACATAATTGTTTCGGTCCCACACTCTCATCCAATGCTCCTCCTGCAACTCCTCTCTTCCATCCAACGGATGAGATGCCACCAAGGAGGATCATATGCTTTGACTTATTTATGTGAATGTCCCACCACCATGGCCATTGGTCACCCTTTTTCTTTTCAGGTTTTTCTTACCAGAAAATAATAGTCTTTGCACTTTTACAGTGAAGAGTTTTACACTCTCAATCAACTACTACTTATCCAAGGTTTTTAATTGATTATACTATAATTCTTTTTTATTCAAAAAGATAGAGAAAGACGAGACAGAATAGGTTAAAGGGTGTGTTGTTTAGTCTATTAATAAAAAGAGTGATGTAAGAGCTACGTAAAGAAATAATAAGATACGAAGGAAAAAAAACAGTTGTGAAATTTGTATATATAGGAAAAGTTATATTGGTTGTAAGAGAGTGAAGGTAGTCCTAAAGATAGGTATATGCCAAAATTTGGTGGGTATAATTGCTACAATGGTAGCTAGGACGGTTTTCACTTTTAACCGACCTTGGTGGTTATGTAATATGTACCATGCTGCTTTAGAGCATATAGTTGTTATCTCGTGAGTTTGAAACTTGTCTAGTGTGACGAAATTTCTCCATTCCCATATGACTTGGATGAGAGAGAAGAAAGCAAGAACCTTCAATGGAATTTGAAGGAGTGGCATGGCCTAGGCAAAGCCTAGTCCAAGATTAGTAATATGAAGTACAAATAAACCACTAGAATTAAGAAGGGCAAAATTCTCGTGGAAAAGTAAAGGCTCAGAGGGGTAAGGTAAGCAAACAAAGCATACTGCATTAAATTGACGATAACAGAACCTTCTCTAGGTTCTTTTGCTCCTATTGCTGATAATACTTCAAGTTTTGAAAACTCTATAGCCCTTTCCTTTTCTTGTCCAACTTTTCCGCCAGATACTCTTTGGTACAAAACTGACCTTCTCTTCTTTTTAGCTTTTAGGGATCATTTTTGAAAAATCATTATCCTTTGGAAAAGTTTCATCATTTGGGTACAAATACAAATTTACTTTTGACAAATGAGCTAGTTAAGGTCACGTTTCTTCTCATAGAAATTGTTGGACTTCAACCAACTATCCAAATGATTCATCATTTTTGCATTTTGAAAATTAAGTTTCTTTTTCATTAAATGTGAATTTCTTCAATTTCAACGTTGGAGCTTCATCAAAATTCTGTGTGTGTGTGGAAAGATACTAAAACCGTCGTTGTTTTATGTAGAGTACTATAACCATAGTTAATAATAGAGACAAACAACTCTATACAAGTACGACAATCGCAATAATATAACTGTCCCTTTAATCCGCTAATTGAAGCCTGCATTTTTTATAAACACCTTAAAGCTGATTAATTTATGTTTACCAAGATATTTTAAGAACAGGGTTGTATTTTGTATCGGATCATACTTCACATACATTACGTGTAAACTCATCAAATTTGCTGTGTTACTGTGTCTGCATCTGTGTCTCTTATCTAGTATTTATACCGGTAAACCATGTATTGTCAAATTCAGATGACACAATTCTCATTACAGCCTGCAGCTGATCAAACAATATTCGGTCTCTCGTATGCATACTTCACCAAAAAATATTCTCTTTGCCAAATAAAAATTAAGGAAAAATACCAAGATGTAAGAAAATTATGAAACAAAAATCGCTAGGACAAAGGGTTTGTGCAACTTCAAAAATATTACAGAATGGGTGACAAAAGAACTAGACATTAAGCGTCTAGGTGGTAGCTATTGCATAAATACTGTAGGACAAAGATAAAAAAAAAATGACCAAAAAGTTGGTAAGTTTGAGCAATGCACAATTGATTTCTATTGAGTAAAGTCTCATAATTTCAGCTTTGTGTACAGAAAAAAAAATCATTCTGAAAAGTTACCTGTGGTTCAGTTAAAAACAATTGTGTTTGCAAAAAGATGTTCAACAATTTTGGCTAACGTTAGCTTTCCCCCTCTCTAGGGACAAATCACAAAAGTGGAGCAGAGAGATCTCAGGTCCAAAAAGCCCATGAGCATTCTGACTTTTGCTAGAAAAAAGTCAATTTTAAATGGCATTGTAATTCGTGTCTTCGATGGAGATTGGAGGATTCCTCACTATGTCGTTGAGTTCTTGCTGAAAGGTAATTATCTAAACTAAGCCTTTCACTCTACAGAGTTTGTCTGCTAGAGAATTCAAAAGTTAATAGAAAAAATGATAGTACCACACCAGTTAGTTAAATCAGGGACTAGTTACTGTGTGCTAGCAGAATGATATGTAATGAATAAAGTTGAACATAGTTGATAAAGTTAATTAATTTTTTAACACCTTTTCAAGAATTTGATTTATTAACATTTTTTTATTAAAAAAATATATTTTAATGACTTCTACAAAGAGAATTAGCCTTCAATTATCAGACACAGTTGTTGATAAAAAAAAGGACATGGCCATCGAGTAGTAAATTAATCAGGTCATAGACATTCGCTTCAATCATTTCAAAACAGGAAAACTTCACAACAATAAGGGTCGCAGCATGTGTCTAAAGTAACGTATATTGAAGATAGATTGAAAGGGTGACCTACTTCTTTTTATGTAGAAAAAATAAATTAATTACATTACATATCTTGGAATAGAAGTATTATGTGACATTGTACACATAATAAATTAAACTTTTCCTTTGTCCTTCTGAGATGGCACAAATTGTACAATATTCTCTGCAAGTTATTCATGGCACACAAGAATCCAAAACAGTGTCTTGTCTTCAAGTGCTTCATTTTTTCACAAACACGTTCTAAACCCATAAGGGTATCTTCCTTCACCTCTCAATGATACAAGTTTATATATTAGTAATATTAGTTTTGATATCTTTCTGCGATTGCGTGTCTATTTGTTCTGACATATTGTGAGCTTCCGCGGCCTAAGCCATGTCCTAATTCAGGCATCCAATTGGACATTTGAATTATAAATAAGTCCTCTATGGAAAGATGCTTGTAATCTCCATAGTCCACGGCCATACCTCATCATGCACCTCTAGGCTTATCTTATATTACCCATATGAGCTGTTTCAAGAAGTCAAACTCACAACATTGTAAAATGTTTATACACTCCATTACACTTGCTGTCTATACACGTCTATAATATATGTCGGCTTCGTTGTCCTTCGGATATTCCCAGCAAAATAATCAATTGGGTCATTTGGTTAGTGACAAAAATGAAGTTGGTCAGCCTTATAATTGAACCAATGTTTTCAAGTCGTATCCTTTTTTTATTTTTTCATTTCTTGCGTGAAATCAAAATTGATGTCTATGTTTATGGGACAAATGAAGCAGTCTTGTTTTACGAATAAAAAACGATAACTTGTTTTGTGATGATAAACGTTCAGTCTATAGGGGCAAATATTCGGTTCCAGGATAGAAGCTAGGGTGGCACCTTGATTCTTGTTAGAATGAAATTGTTCAAGAAACACGCTTGTATGGAAGAACTGTTCATATGTTTTGCTTTTTCATTTTATTTTTTAAGTTAAAAACTAACTGGCCATTACTAGTCACACAAGGTAAGAGCCAATAGGTATGTCAAATTCTCTTGAACCGTGCATTCTGATAATCAGAGGCAGACAGTAGTTGAGACAAATCTAATCCAGAATCACTTGGACACTTTGCTGTGTATTTGTCTCACAAGTTGCTTTGCTGGGATTGTTTTGAGATGGTTGAATATATATGGGAATTTCTGTAATGGCAGCTACTGGTCCCCTAGTTATTCTGCTGCAGAGGACTGCATAAGAAAGGAATTGTGTGGCATTATCGTCAATTTGGGGATATGTGATGCTAATCTTGGTAGGCCATGCCTAAAGTTAAGCTTATTATTTAGGTCCATTGCATAGTGCCATAAATGAGAGATAAAGGACTATAAGACATAAGTATAACACTATTTTTTCCTTAAAGAAAAGAAAATTTGTATTCAACTCTCTTCTAATTTGTCCACGAAATCATTGATTACTAATATGGAAACAAGTTGAACAACAAAAATCTTGTCCTTACTACGAGCCCTCCCATAGCAATTACTCACATATGCCCTCCATTGGGTAAAATACTCAAGTGTACTTCACAAATGCAAGGCATAATGAACTTTTAAAGAGATAAAAACACATGAAGCTCAATGTATATTGAAATTAATGGCCTGAATTTTCAAACACTAACCAAAATACAAAAGCAGTACAGAAAATTGGTAGCAACCATGACACTTCAATCGGTATTTCAGTGACTTAATATGATTGTAACAGATTCAGTGAAAAATGTCTCTGTGGCCTTCAGATTTTTTACTGACAACATAAAGCAGAAGTATAATTTGGATTTACAAACTATTATTTTATTATTACATTTTCTAGAACGGACGGCAACTTGCATATGTTCTTGAAAGCCTTACTCATCATGTGGGAGGCTGTAATAACAATTAGTACTACAAACGATTTTAATCATTTAAAACGATGTCATCAAAGAAAAGAAAAATGTGTGATTTGAAATGCTCAAACGCCTGAGTTATAATAATATTGATGGGAAGTTTGAGAAGCAAATTTCATAAAGAGCTCTTTTAGATGATCATAATGGGTATTTGAAATAGAAGGAGACATAATCCACTTGCCATTGAAAAATGAAGATGCCTCTGCATTATCCTAAAAACCAGCATTTCCACATCTAATCCTACAACAGACAGCTAATTGACAAGAAAGAGCAGTTGTTAGAATTCATAATTTCATGACACTTAACATCTTTGCTTGGTATAATTGAACTAGCTTGTTAATGGGAGATATTTGATTAAAATAATTAACACGAAACTGTAGAAATAGTTGTAACCACTCTCAAGTTAAGCTTACTTTGCACAATTTGGTCTCTGTCAAAGTTCCCACCAAAACTATTATTATTTAGCATAGACCTAAAGTGTCTTTTCTTAAGTTAGACCCCAGTAATAAACAAGGAGATTATTCCAGAAGGAAGAAGTGTGTTCCTATGATTACAAATTAAGCAGCTCAAAAATTTGAATAGTTAGAGGTTGTTCCTTAAGAACATATTTTGCTTAGTTGAGTAATTAGGAAATTGCCATGAGTAGGAGGAGTATTAGTAGTACAAAGCATGATGGAATAGAATTCGTGGCCAGCGAGTTCCCACCTTGATTTGTTGGATAACTGAAACTAGTAATGTTCACAAAAGTTTCAATCTAAGAAGACCATATTAACCCGCTAAATTGGCCCATTAAGCGTGATTGGAAACACAGGCACATGCAAATTCATGTGTTTTAGTTAACAGCAAACTTAGTTATCTTTAGTCTTGTCAAAGCAACAAGCGATGATGATGACAGAAACATGATGACGTTGCTTTCCATTTATGGAAGATTAAGATCCAACTAATAATGATTATCGAGTTAAACTCTAGAAATGATTCCCCACTAATCACTGGGCTTAGTTTGGTTATTTTATTAAGTGTGAGGATCTATGAAATAAGCAATAACATAACATAAGGGCATGAGAAAAGCCCTAACCCCATCAATTATGAAAAGAGTTTGTCTGGTTGAAATGTTCCTTTGTACCCCATCCTTGCATAATTACATTTTCACTTTTGCTTTGTAGTGGGAAATGATAGTCAACTTTATTGCTACATTTACATCATTACTTTTGATTTTGGGAGAGAGCTTATGCCTCCATTTGAACTATTTGAGATTCTAATAGGCATTTTGAGTCTTCTCAATCAGAAGTTGTGTGTTGAGCTTGGGGAATACTCCACACAATTTGATTACAAGGGTCTAATCATAAACATTCAGAAGAACTAGTGCCAGACATTACACACACACCAATATCTAATTGGATCATCCTTGGACCTCTACATTGTTACTTTACCAATACACCTTAATACATTCTACGCACAGTCTCATCATCTTCTTCTTTATCATACCTTCCAAAATATGTTTACCACATCCTTTATAGATCATCATGTTCCAATTCCACGCCTGTTAGATTTTGCAATACACATACAATGTATTTTATCTTAAAATATAATTTTGTTAAGTGTGAGCTTTTATTAGTAATTTTTAATTGAGCGTTTAGGCATTCTCCTGTAATTTAAAGTCATTTAGGTTCCTGATATTTTTACTTCAAATAACTATTTAATTTCTAAATCATTACAATCAAATTTTTATATTTATTTTCCCAAAAAAAGTCATTGTCTTCTCAAAACCTAAGGGTATGTTTGGGTGATTGCGAAGACAATGA
>Ga0209700_100656_pt1 | contig 67705 bp, 50 predicted proteins | sample SiratroredBW_FD_187528 | JGI IMG/M metagenome (GOLD analysis project Ga0209700, IMG submission 187528) | Root nodule microbial communities of legume samples collected from California, USA - Siratro red BW (SPAdes) (version 2) | ecosystem: Host-associated > Plants > Roots > Nodule | place: USA... | reverse complement strand
TGAAGAGCTATACAATATGGACTTGGCATGGTGAAGTTTTGGAGCAATATTCTAGCAAATCTACAACTGAATGTGAATATTCTAATGTATATTCTGAGGATTGCATGGAAGACATGATTCGTGATACTGGAGAAGATAGTTTCCAGCAAGCACATGTGTATGATTCATTAAAAGATGATTCAGTCACAAAATTGTATCTCGGTTGTTCTACTTTTTCCCGTTTGTCAACAATATTGCGATTATTTAATATCAAGGCAAGAAATGGATGGACTGATAAAAGTTTCACCGAATTGCTAGAACTATTTCACCAAATACTTCCAGAAGGTAATACATTGCCAACCAATCACTATGAGGCAAAGAAGATATTGTGTCGAATGGTTATGGAGTACCGAAAAATACATGTTTGTCCCAATGATTGCATATTGTACAAAAAAGAGTTTGAAGGATTGCATAAGTGTCCTAGATGCGGGGTTTCAAGATACAAAGTAAAGGATAATGATGGTGATGATGATGACATGAAAAAGGGTCCTTCAGCAAAAGTATTGTGGTATCTTCCAATCATACCACAATTAAGACCTTTTTGTTGCAAATGTTAATGATGCAAAGAACTTGCATGGCATGCAAATGGAAGAAAATGTGATGGGTTGTTACGACATGTTGCCGATTCAAATGGAAGAAAATTGACTCTTTGTATCCTGAGTTTGGAAGGGATCCAAGAAATCTCAGACTTGGTCTTGCAACAGATGGTATGAATCCATACGGTAATTTAAGTAGCAAACATAGTTCATGGCATGTTTTGCTAATTATTTATAATTTGCCGTATTGGTTATGCATGAAGAGAAAGTGTATGATGTTGTCTTTGATGATACCAGGACCAAGGCAACCCGAAAATGACATAGATGTTTATCTAAGTTCTTTGATAGAAGATTTGAGGTTGTTATGGGATGAAGGCGTTGAGGTTTTTGATGCATATGAAAAGGTCAATTTCAATTTGTGAGCGTTGTTACTATGGACTATTAATGATTTTCCAGCATATGGAAATCTTAGTGGTTATAGTGTCAAGGGACATCATGCTTGCCCAATATGTGAAGAGAACATGAGTTACCATCAGCTAAAATATGGGAGGAAGACATGTTACATTAGCCATCGAAAGTTTTTGAAACATAAGCATCCTTATCGCAGGTTGAAGAAAAGTTTTTAATGGTTGTCAGTAAGATAAAACTGCACCTCCACCTTTAATTGTTGACGGAGTTTATAATCAAGTGAGCCACATTGAAGTGACTTATGGGAAAGCTGCCAAGCATAGTGGGGTGAAAAACATATGAAAGAAGAAATCGATCTTCTTTGAACTTCGATATTGGTCCAAGTTAGATGTTAAATATTGCATAGATGTAATGCACGTGGAAAAGAATGTTTGTGATAGTATAATTGAGACATTGCTAAACATTAAAGGAAAGACAAATGATGGAATAAATGCTCGTAAAGATCTGGTTGAAATGGGTGTTTGGTTGGAGTTACAACCACAACCTCATGGTAAACGAACTTACTTGCCACCAGCATGTCATACCTTGTCAAAATCTGAAAAGATCAGTTTTTGTAACTGCTTTTGAGGAGTTAAGGTACCACAAGGATACTCTTCAAATATCAAAAGTCTCGTCTCAATGGAAGATTTGAAACTTATGGACTTAAAATCTCTTGATTGTCATGATCTGATGCAAGACCTTCTTCCAGTGGCTATTCGTGGAATTCTACCAAAAAATGTTAGACAAGTCATCACTCGTGTATGTCTATTCTTCAATGCTATTTGTAGGAAAGTAATTGATCCTATTAGGTTGGATGACATAGAAAATGAAGCTATCATTCTCTTGTGTCAACTAGAGATGTATTTTCCACCATCTTTTTTTGATATCATGGTTCATTTAATTGTTCATCTAGTGAGAGAAATTAGATTATGTGGTCCTATGTTTTTACGATGGATGTACCCAATTGAGCGATGCATGAAGATATTCAAAGGGTACGTGAAGAATCCATATCGACCTGAAACATCTATTGTTGAGAGATATATTGCAAGGAAGCAATAGAGTTTTATACTAATTATATGTAGATGTTATAGGCATCCCAAAGACTAGGTATGAAGGAAGGCATGAAGGCAAAGGCACACGAGGTGTGAGGGTAATTCGAAAAGATCAACAACAAGTATTCCAAGCACGCTTGTATATTTTGAATAATACTAATGATGTTCTTCCTTTCTTAGATGAACACAAAATGTTGTTGAAGTCAATGAATCCACGTGCAAATGAGAAGTGGTTGTTGAATGAACATAACAAGACATTTTTCAAATGGTTTAAAGAGAAAATTCGTGAAAGGGCTTGTGATGTTGAACATTTGAAATGGTTAGCACGAGGAGCTAACTTTGATGTCATAACATGGTCTGGATATGATATTAATAAGTTCTCTTTTTACACAAACACTGAGGATCAAAAAAGTACAATGCAGAATAGCGGTGTCACCCTTGAGGCTGAGTCAATGCACTTTGCTAGTTCAAAAGATAATAATCCTATCATGGCTACAATAAGTTACTATGGAGTAATTGAAGAAATCTGGGAAGTTGACTATGTGAAATTTAGAGTACCGGTATTTAAATGTAAATGGGTTGATAGTAACACAGGAGTGTATGTTGATGACTTGGATTTTACATTAGTTGATATCGCAAAGATAGGTTATAAGGAATATCCTTTCATCATGGCTTACCAAGCAAAACAAGTTTTTTATGTTAAAGATCCTTTAAATGAGAAGTGGTCAGTTGTCATCCAAGGGAAAAATGAACCTGATGTCGATAACCATGACGATTCAATAGTCCAATATGCTAATAATTCATCATTCTCAAGACAGTTACCTCCTATGAATGAAGAAAATGATGTTGATGAAGTACATGCTACACGAATAGATCATAATGAAGGAATATGAGAGAACATTGCAACACTTCCATAATACAAAAATAAATAATGTTTATTTTTTTTATGAGTTAATAATAACATTTGATGTTGTTATTGTTGATGTTATATATTAAGCATATTTTTTTTCAATTTCAGGTCATGGCTGATTCTTCAAACAATACTAGAGAAGCTACACACTTGAAACCTATTGCCATTAATCATCTTGGTGGTATCAAAATCCCAATTGATATAGATCCTCAGAGTGGTAGGGCTTCAGGCCCAAATTTTGCAAAGTTTGGCAGTTATTTAGGTGTCTTAGCACGATCAAAAGTTTGGCAGTTATAACTTAGGGAATCTTGATATCTATGGATTCCTTGAGCCACAAAGCATACAAATGTCTGGAAATAAAAAGTTGGAATGCCAAACTTATATATAGAAGTGAATTGGAGAATCTAGAAAGAACATTTAGTTTGCCCCAATTATTCAATCGTAAGTTACTAATCTTTATATTTTTTTATTTCAAGTAATTTAGAGAACATCAATAATGAATTCATTATTTTAAGTGCCATTGGCAACTAATGGTTGTTTGTGCTTTGAATAAAACTGTGGTATGGTTCTGTTCACTGGGTAAGAAGCCAAGTAATGACTTCAAACAAGTGATACAAGGGTATGATTTAATTTACCTTATAAAATATTGATCTTGTTTGTATAATATGCAAGTTATAACTAATCATCTTTGATTTTAGTGCAATTAATTTTATTAATGTACTTGGCGGTAGATCTATACCCTCATCCCATACCCTACGTTGGGTACAGCGTAAGGTATTTTTATTCTTAATTGAATATATTAAATTCGTTGTGGACTTGTTTAATGAATTAACTTTGATGAAATTGTTGTGTAACAAACAAAAAGGAAGTTGGGAATGTGGCTACTACGTGATGCATTGGATGAAGACCATAGTCCAAGCCCGTATCACCGACTCTTGGGAACATGTATGAAAGTGTTCAAATTAGATAAAATTATGATGAGCATATGATGATAACTACTAACACGATTATTCTATTTCAGGTTTTCACAGATCCAGACCCAATTGAACACAAGTACATAAAAGATATTTGGACAGAATGGGCAACTTACTTCGCTGAGAAGAGAAATGAAATCTTAGAGTAAACTTGTAGTAAGTATAGTATAATGTATAGTATATTGTATGACTTAATATTTGTAACAACTTTCTAGTGTATGCATATATAGACTTATATAATGGTTGTGTAAATAGTTAGAGTATTGTTGTTTTGAATTGAGTACGTATGGAGATATTGGTTTTTGAATTTTGGTTTTAACAGCAGCTATTCGCTGCTGCCATTTAAAAAAAAATTGTATATTTTGGTTTTTTAATTAGACATACCAGTGCGGTTTCCTCTATAACTGCGATGGTATCTTCATTACTTTTTATCGCGGTTGTTGCGGAACCGCGTTTGTAAGCCTTATATAACCGCGATTAAATATCTTTTTTCTACTAGTGTTTTTAGGAAACTACCATGTGTTTACCCTAATTTTAAGGAGTTAGTTTAGTTAAACATAATCAAGTGAAGTTAACTCTTATTAACAAAGTTAACTCACTTTTTGTCTCTTAGAACTCTTCTTTGGTCAAACCTCCTCGCTATAAATAGGAGTATTTTCTCTTTGTAATTCATAAGTTGAATGAAATAGAAACTCCTTTGTGGAGATTTTTAGAGAGTTTAAGCTATGCCTCTTCTCTTGTCTTGGTTTTTATGTTGAGAAGTTTTCTTAAGTAGTTAATCCTCTCACACTTATGCTTAAAGGTTATTCTTAAAGGTGGCGTGTTCTTCCCTTTCCTTACCTTCAATCCATTTTTATTTTCATTTCTTATTTACTTCTTCTTTTCTACACTTGTTCTTTAGTTTCACTAATTGGTTTTTTCCCTCATGGCTTCTAGTGCATGTGCTTAGTGGTTCTCTACCATAGACGTTGCACTTCACATCTCGCGAAATCCTCCCAACCTTTAAAGGTTCACATTAACTGAAATCATGAATGTCTAACTGAAATCATGAAGCATTCAATTTGTTCTGGTCCAACCCTCATATGGAAGATGAAGGAATCGTCTGAGAAACTGTAGGAAAAATTATTAAAATTACCGTAACAACTATCATACAAATGCTTAATGAAAGGACAAAGAATGAAGTTTTACGTTTTTTGATTTTTTTATCTAAATATTACAAAACTAGGAAAATTGATACCCTCTTTTTATTAAAAGAAATTTAAAATGATTTGTTAAAGTTTTATTACTTTTTATTTTCATAAAATATAAAAAAAAAAATAGTTTGGACTTAGCCCATTAATTTCTAAAACTATCAAAGATAAAAAAAGAGGAAAAAAAAAACGTAGCCGACGCACTTTAACTTTTTTTTCACTCCATCACTCAAAATCACTCTTCGTACCCCCTCACACCACTCTCTCCCTCACCTTTTCCTTTTTTTCTTTCTCTCTCACTGCCAATCACTCACGACACACCACTTACTCTCATCTACGCTCACATCCTTCACTCCCTGACTCACGCTCACACACATCACTCATTGTCTGTCACACGAAAGAAAATAAACAATCTCTCACGTTAGCTCTCATCCCACTCTTTTCTCACACTTTCTCTCTGTATAAGCCACGCAGCTGCTGCTCACGACAGCCCAATATACACTGCCTATGCTCACAAAATCACACAGAATCTCCAACTCGTACTCTACTACACGCAACTCACCCACTCCTGCTCCCCATTCCTTTTTCTTGCATTTCAAAAACCTATTCTCCCCAACATACATACGGTTTTTTTTTTTTTTTTTTTTTTTTTGGTGTATTTTCTTCACGTTAATATTTAAAATGGGTTAAAAGTTATTTTTTATTAAAATAGACAAATACTGCCAGCTATTTCAAATTAAAAAATCTTTCCATCTTTAAACTGTCAAATAGAAGCGATAAACTGACGATTTTAATTAAAGATATCAATTAAAATCGTTTCTCTTCCTATACATTCATTTTTTAATTATTTGGCACTAAGTTTGCTAAGTTTAACAATTAACAAATCTGTAACAAAAAAATCAAGACATACAAATTTATTTTAAATTAAAACAAAATAATATAATGATAATAATAAAAATAGGAATAATTTTAATTCAATTCATATGAATTTAATTTAAATAATGATAATAATAATAATAATAATAATTTTAATTAAATTCATACAAATTTAAGTTAAATGATAATATTAATTATTGAAACAATAATTATAACGAAGAGACACTCTAACCGTTACAGTATGAACTATTCTATTTATCACATATAAGAGTTTATGTTCATTTTCTTTTCGTGATAAGTGAAAACATTAATGGTAGTAGTCTGATCCACTTATTGTCACTGAATAGTTAATATTATATTATTAAATATTATTTTTTTATTTATAAAAGTTATTATATTATTATTATAATAATCATTATTATTGTTTCAATAATTATTATTATTATCATTTAAATTAAATTTGTATGAATTTAATTAAAATTATTCTTATTATTTAAATTAAATTCATATGAATTTAATTAAAATTATTCTTCTTATTATTATTATTATATTCTTTTGTTTTAATTTAAAATAAATTTGTATACCTTAATTTTTTTGTTACAGATTTATTAAATATTATTATGTAATTATTATTTTTTTATTATTAAACTTAACAAACCTAGTGTCAAATAATTAAAAAGTGATCGCACATAAAGAAACGATTTTAATTTACGTCTTTAATTGAAATCGCCAGCATTTCACTTCTATTTGACCAACCTGAAATTATGCCTAACTGGAATGATTTATTAATTTGAAATCCTATTTAGATTTTGGTAAAAAAATAATTTTTTGCCCATTTTGGGCATTGATATGAAAAAAGTACACCAAAATGGGAAAATAGTCCATATATACACCAAGGGTACTCTCCTTACACACAACATGTCACACACTCAGGTATAGATACAAGTACAACTGCCAATACACGTTCCACCATACCACCGTTGTAACCGAGTTCACCAACAATGCCATCAGCAGCCATTGCCCCAACCTCCTCCCCTGACTTGTTCGTCGACTTCCTCCGGGATCTTAATATACTGCTTTTGAACAATTTCGACACCGACCGCATCGACACGACCTTAGTTTTGGACGTTTATGTACGCTTTTCTTTGTTTCGTTTTATTTTGTTATGTGTTTTCGATCAAAGATGTGTAAGAGCGCATTGGCCTGAATGTAAGTGGTTTAGAAGGCCTCTTTCCCTTTTTTTGGGCATGCATTCATTATTCACTAAAAGCATGTGGAGCGATGCATGGTGCAACCATGGTGTTGAGTTAACTCACTAAGTCAATAGTGTTTTGGGTTGTTTTTCCTCCTAGTTCAACGCATATAGATGTTTGCATGTTGTACAAGCAACTTTTGGATGCATCATTTCTTGGGTATCTCTCATGTGTGTCTCGTTTGCATGTGTTTGTTTTTATTTTTCCCTTTTTGATCGAGTTGGAATACATTTGGTATATATGAAGATTGCGGTCATAGAAAATAAATGAATATATTCCATAATGCGATTCATATGAAATATAATCATGTATCTGATAAGGGAATATCCTTTTTGTTGTGATGTATATTTTTTTGCTCTTAATGTTCTATTGCTCTTTTTGTAATATGGAGTACAATATATAATCTCACAATAGACACTTCAAACTCATCTTTCTATCTATAATAGTTATGCTATAATTAACATTAAAGAACACACAATTAAAGGTAATAATTATTGACCATCCAAATTCCAACTCGAGAAAAATGCACATCTCTAACGACAACTGATTATATTTGAGTCTAATGCTAAAAAATTTCTCTCTTAAACTCAAACCTTTCTGATCCTTTATTCCAATTATCTCCTTCATGTTACAGAATTGTTGCTAGTGCAACTAGTAAGTAATTCTAGCATGTGCCCAGCTAAGAAACCATGGTCAATTATTTTTTTCACTTTCATCCATCTCGAAAGAGTTTTACTTGAAGTACTCATCTTTACAGTCAATGAATGTTTACTATTTGACTAAACCATACTTAAGGTTGAAGCATTATAAGTTTCAGTAGAGACTTTCAAATTTTCATGTCTTTCTTGGAAATTAGGTTATTCAAACCTTAGAGACTCTTTATTTTTGGAAACATAAAGTGACAAGTCCTTGTTCTGATTCCCAATATCCTTTTCTCAAACAACCACACCACTTTCTTATTCATCAACTGGAGGATTGAAAATTCCATCTTTCATTACATGAGTCATAAACTGTACTTTATTTTTTGTGACTTTCATTTCTACCATCTGGACTTTTAATGCTTTGGACGTTCTAAAAACTTTTTTTTGTTATATTGTACCCACAAAAAGGCTGACTGAGGTTTAACTCCCGTAGATAAGTTATTTTAATAGAACTGTCTTTATTAATACTAGGACTGCGCTCTTAGTTTCTTATGGAGACACTTACTTGGAAGTTTTTGCAACTTAAGTCACATGATCTAGATGAGCATCAATTCATCAAATGATCTTTTTTTGTTACATTATACCCACAACAAGTGTGACTGAGGTTTAACTCCTATAATTAACTTTTTTTTACTGTACTGTCTTTATTGATAATGGGACTATGCTCAGGAAGCCTCATAGGTTACCCGAGATTTCATATGTGTTCACCTTTGATGTAGTTTAGGCAACTCTAATCACAGGCTCTGGATGAGCATGAATTCTTGAAATGGATTTTTTTTTTCTTGCATTGTAACAACACCAAGCCTGGCTGAGGTTTAACTACTATAAATAACTTGTTTTTATGGTACCATCTTTATTAATACTGGGAGTGTGCTCAGTAAACCTCAGAGGTTACTTGTCATCAATTTCTCAAAATTTTCGCTTCATTGTATGCCAATTTGCTTTAGCGATTGTACACCCAAGACAACCCTCGAGACCAAAAAACCATTCCTTACAACATAACATTCATCACGACGACGAAAATAAGGACTGAAAATGGCACACTCAAAATTGTTGTTATTCACTCAAATGGCACCAATCTTGCCACAAGGATTTTCTTCCCAAGAGCACACTAAATAATCTAAAGGTTCGCTACCGCGACACTGTTTTCACTTCAATGAATTCCTGCCTAAGACCAACCTACTCATGAGCACACATCATTCGCTGCAGTGACAAATGCTTCGCTACTGCGAATTTGTTCCCGAGAGCACCCTCACTTACCATAAACAGAGTTGTTGTAGCGAATTACTACCCGCTTCTCGAATGCATTGCCCATATATAATACTTTAGACGTTACTCGTGATTTCAAAATTGTTCACCTCTGATGTACTTTTGGCAGCTGAAATTACGTGGTCTGGACGAGGATCAATTCATCAAATGAACTTCATTTTTTCTTACATTCTAACAACACCTCTATACTTACTTTCCTAAACTTATGACATGGTAAATTATGTTTAAACATTTCACACATATGTCGACAATGAAAACATAATGCACTAAGAAATCGAAATATATACTTTTGATGCACTAAGAACAAAGTCATCAAGAAACTTCCATTACAATTAAAACAATCAGATAACTAACAAGCTAAGAAGCATTTGTTCTTTTCCTAGAATATGTAGTCCAAGGACTTTGTACAATAAGTGACTTAACATGCTTCCTCGCTTTATGCTTAATTCACCTGACCAAATTACTTCTTGGATTTTGAACACTTTTAATCGCTTGTCCTTCACTGCTAGAATTGATGTTACATCCACCTTGTTGTGACAAATCCTCTCAATTTGGATTTGATACTGGTTGTGGCACTGTATCATCGGTTGCCTAACATGTTTCTTTCCCCTTCCCTTTTCTACATAACGCTTCCATTGTTGGGGGAGAGGGAATGTCATCTGGGGGGTGAGATGTTTGTTTCCACTTCAACAATTTATTCAACTCAATTACATCGCTCTTAAGCTTCAGAATAACTTCATCTTGTGTTGTAATAATATCATCCAATTCTTTATTTTCTTCACGTGCTTTCTATAAATTAGGGTCCCATTTTTTATTGTCCTTTGCTTGACCCATACCTTCTTCTAATGCTTCTTTCACAATGTCTTTTTCTAGCTATTCATTGAACACTGATAATTCACCAACAACCTGCTCATGGTATAAATCACTAGTAATCAACAATATGAAGATGTTTCAACAAAAATAAGTTACGCTTGAAACACTTACTAATTTTTTTTTCAAAGCTGAATCAACTTTGGTGTCCCCTATTTTCACATCCTTGCAGTGAAGGATTTGTGGAAATTTACTTGTCATTTCCCCTATTGTGTTTGGAATAACAAATGCTCGAAGGCTATGACACAACAAAAAGAAAAATCAATAATATAACAATTATTAATAAGCAAATACTTCATTTTACCTATATAGGTAACTATAAAAATTACCTACAACAAGTATGCGCAACCAACAACAAAGACCTGGGAAGAATCTATATCATTCCAAATGCATAACGAGGCTCGACACAAACTTCTTACCAAATATTCGTAAACCACACTACCCCAATTATATTTACCTAGTTCACCTAAGTTATCAACAATACTAAACAACCCACTAAAACACTTCCCTTAGTATTGGCAATTAAAACTCACACAACCCCAACAATGTATAACTTGAAGAAATCACCGATTATACAATAATTAACACGTTTCAGTAGCTTGTCATAAATCATTGTCAAACTTATAAGTTTACTACCAAATAAAATCCTACTTTGGGAATTGATTGCTTCCTTTTTCAAATCAACCTTCTCTCCCTGACCTCTCAATCCCAAACCTAAACAAACATCAAACAATGTAAAGGAAACTAATTCAGATCTAATTACAAAACCAACATTTATCTTAACCCATCTAGAACACAACTTCTTCAATAGCCTCCTACTAATTTTCACATCCCTATCCAACATCATCAACCTAGCAAAAGGGGTTCCTTTAATGCAAGTCTTTTGTTCAAACGTTAACATCTTATTCACATTAATGAGATACTTTGTCCTGCAAAATGTCGCAATCGAAAACAACCCTACATATAATTAAACTAGACAAGATAAACTTAAAAAAAAAAGATTTTGTAATGCCATAAAAACAATTATTCAAATTACAAATCAAACATTTTTTTCCAAATTCAATTTATCATCAACACAACTTTCAAAAGTTGTCATATAATCCTACAAAAAATTAAAGGAAATCTATAAAGACCAAATAACATCAAAGAAATTTGCTTTCAATCCATAGTCCACTACTCAAATACACCACATACTTCAAAACCAATTTCAATTTCAATACACAACTAACACATTCACACATCAAACTCAAATACCACATTGGGATACCAAAATCACAAGACTAAGTTTAACTAATCCAACATAAATTAACTATAAATCAACAACATAAGTCTAATATCTCTGGTTAGCAGTGATCAGTTACATGGCCACCTACAATGAATGTTTGGCAATTGCTACATCCCCACCTTTCCCACATCAGAATCATTTAAATATGTCACTTCTAAGTCCTTTCCCCCAAAAAAGTGTTTTTATAAACTTCCTTACTTCATTTATTTGGTTATGTAACTCAAAAATGATTATTTATGTAGCAATATATTACATCACAATATGCAAAATATTGAGCTTTTGTTAACAAATAAAATGTTTTCAACAAGGTCAAACCTTTTTAGCTTTGTTAAAAAATGAAGTGTTTTCAACATTACCAAAACTTTTGAGCTTTGTTCATAAATCAAGCATTTTCAACGATGCCAAACCTTCTCAGCTTTGTTCGCAAATCAAGCATTTTCAACAATGCCAAACCTTTTCACCTTTGTTTACAAATCAAATGTTTTCAACAATGCCAAAGATATACCCTATTCAACCAAACATTGCCAACATAAACCCTAAACAACACAATGAATAAATTACTTACACATTTTGAAGACGAACGATTTCACTTCCAAAATTGTCGCTTCAAACTCTTTCCCTTCCCGTGCTCACCCTAAAACCCTGCTTCTTTCATCGCAACCTTTCTTCTCTCAAACACCGTCCCCTTGCCCTACTCAATGTAACCCTCTTTCATTCACTTACCCTCACGAACACGAAAACGTTATTGTCTTCCCATGAACGTGCAATCGTGCTTACGTTGTCTCTATCATACATCAACCCAAAGTATAATATGTACATCAACTAACTATAAAATTTTAATTTTTTATTTGTTACTAGTTATTAAAGTATATATATATATATATATATATATATATATATATATATATATATATATATATATATATATATATATATATATATATCCATAATACACGATACAACTATTTTACTTATTAAACAAGTAATTATGAAAAAGTAGTACAACGCTTAAAGTCTGGAACTAAAATTATTCTAAAAGTGTTTGATTAAAAAGAACTCTGTAGAAGGAAGAAAGAGAAAACCTAAAAGAGAAGAATATATCAATGTGAGCGAAAACACGCAAGAGAAAAAGCTTGTAATTTTATACTTTTTAGAGTACTAGATAATGCCTCAAACATCTTTAGTAAAGTCCTCAAAAGAAAAAAAATGCATTAATATGTTAACTTCAAAATTTTCATTGATCAACATCTCATGTTATATCTCTTATGCCAGTCATTATCATTTTGCTAAATGCTTTAAAAACTTTTCCTGTCTGAAAACAAAAAGAGATAAAACATTGGTGTTAACAAAACCAGAATTAATGATGGCACATCGCTTGACTAGAATTAAATTCTTGTATTCAAAATAATCCAAAAATAAACATCAAAGAACCAATTACAATAATTTTAAAAAGAAGTTTAATTATATTTTTTTCTAATTTCTAAGTATTTCAATTGTGTTATTATAATTCATTAAACCTCATTACAAGAAAACAACAAAATAGCTGCCAAAAAGATATGTGGGTTAATGACCCATGCAAGAAGCGTGGGCCAAACTCACTCTAAAATGTCACAGCCCACACAACATGGATAAAAGATAAAAGAAAATCAAGCGGGGGCCAGACCCACGCACCAAAATATTATTTGTAATTAATTATTGCAAGTAGCGTGGACTAAACCCATGCAAAGCACAAGAAAAAATTCAAAAAAATAAATAAATCCTAGTTGGGGTCAAACCCACACACCAAAATATTATTTGCAATTAATTAATTACAAGCAGCGTGGGCTAGATTCATGCAAAACACAAAAGAAAATAAAAAAATAAAATAAAATCAAATGGGGGCCAGACCCACACATTAATTAATTGCAAGCAGTAAGTAGCGTGGGCTAAACCTACACAAAACACAAAACAAAATCAAAAAATAAAAATAAAACCAAGTGTGGGCCGGACCCACGCACCAAAATATTATTTGTAATTAATTAATTACAAGCAGCGTGGGCTAGACTCATGCAAAACGAAAAAAAAAATTAAAAAAATAAAATCAAGCGAGGGCCAAACCCATATACCAAGTATATTTATTTAATAAGTATAATAATAATAATCGTAACATGAAAAAGAAGCTCTTCTAATCTGATGGTTAAGGATTCTCTAATAAAAATATAAATAAAAATAATATAAATGTTGATAAGAATAATAATTTTTTTAATAAAATATGTTTTTTTTATTATAAGCGTGGGCCTGACCCCCGCAAGTTTCTACTATTTTTACATGAATCTGACCTATGCATAATTTCTTATATTTAATTCTGTATTCGGTAGCGTGAGCATAGCTCACTCACAATAGTTTGTTTCGAGGATTTTAGCGTGGGTCCTTTGCCACGCTATACCCACACATTTGCGTGTATTTTTGATACTTTACGTGAATTTTTTGACCCACCCGCAAAGTGCACATTTGAATCAATTGGTTATTTGAGTTACGTTTTCAATCTTATTTCTTTAAGTTCCAATTGCTAAGTGAGTTTTCCAGTACAATTTTAATATTTTAGTACACAAGTATCACTTTATCTTTAAGTTCCAATTGCATAAAAGTAATATGGATTAAAATTATAAATTTAAAATTCATAGAATATCTCATGAAAGAAGGCAATTTGAAAGGTTAAAATCGTAAAATTTGGTCTAAGAATATAAAAGTGTAACCAAACCTAACTACTATATCTATTGACAGTGACGGATGATTTCTTTTTGGAAATGTGTGGATAAATTTATTCACCTCGTAATAAACTTTTAATTATGATTTACTATTTTTCATATTTTAAAAACATTCTTTTAACTTTATTATCATAGATTATATATTTTTCACAACACATTAATTGTGCTAGGCACAAGTTAACACACCGATAACATATAAATAAGCTTTCATTATTTCTTACTATTTGTTACTCATATTTTATGTATAACATTTTAGGGTGTTTTTCACTAACGTAAAAAAGTATTTATTTATTTTATTTTAAAAGTAATTTTAATTAACTTACCTATATTATATTTATATCATTTTTCTCTCTCCAAAATCACTTTTAAAAAAAAAAAAAAGTTTTTCACCAGCTTAACTAATTTATGTGTGATTTAATTTGTGTGAATTTTTTTCACTAACTTCCCTTTTTTATCACGTGTATAAACTAATATCAACTTATAAAAATATTATTTAAATTATTTAATTGTGATATCTAGAATGTAGAAAGACTTTTCCAAACGTACTAAAACTTGATTTGTTACATTTTGTTGTTTGAGGACTAAGTTTATTGTAACTTAATTAATAAGGTTCATGTATGAGCAATATCTGAAAACATGTAGTCATAGTAGTATAAATAAGAAAATGACAGTACATATTAATAAATAACAACTTTATTTTTTTGTATTTTTCCTCCAAACCACACTTTTCAAAAGTTATGAAAAACATGGATGTGCCTCTAATATTATAGCAGGCTCTCACCACCATGTGATTTGTGCCCACAAATTTGATGGTGGTTTTAACGTGCAAGAATACTGGGTGATCTATCTCATAAAGTTAGGTATTGAGTGATGATAACAAGAAAAAAGGTGAGGTTAGAATAATAATAAATAAACAAATAAAGCAAAGTTTGCCAGTTACCATGATACTTTGGGGGAGTGGGGAGTGGAGAAAACAAGGCCAAGTTGCCAACTTCTTTTGTTTGGGGTCGGTGCATGTCCCAATCAATCTCCATTACTTTAACCAGAACTTACACATTAAGAAACTAATTTTAATTTGCTCAAACCCTTGTTCTTTGTTTCTGATACATATTCCAGTGCTGCATAAGCCACATCAAGGTGCAGAAAATGGCTTTAGTGCTTTTCCAAAAGTAAAGTTCTTTGCACGGCTTTGTTTTGCTTTGTTGGGTTTGGAATTTGGACCTCGTCTCATTGGGTAGCGGCTATATTTTTTAGTGCCACAATGCTTTCTTAGATTTGTATCCATTGCATGGTGCTTCCCCACTCCCACTTTATCACAAGCTGATAAACTTTTGCATGATTGAAGTTTTGATTGCCAACTCTGGTAAAATATGGCTCCTAATGTTTCTTCCCACCAAATCTTCATTAATTATTGCTCTATAGTTTCTTGACTTGCCATATGTTCCGAGAGGGAAACTTAAGACAAAACATGTGCACCTGACATTTGTACCTTTTAAGCCTACTTTATTAATTTGCATGCATTATGAGTTACTATGAAACTATAAATGGACATGATGAAGAGTCTATTCTAATTTTATCCATTGATTGGTTGGATTGGATTAAAAATCGTCTATTTTTTTTTAATTTATATTTAACTTAATAATTATAATAATGATAATAAGTCAGGTATGATAGTTTGTTAATCAATATTTCTTTACGTTGAATTTGGTTGGTCAAGCCATCTAATTGGACCAATTTTGGCAATTGTACATGAGCTATACAGGTGTATGAAAAATATTTCACTTATCGTCTATGTTAATTAATCCAATTTGGCTCAAGCTAAACTATTTTTCATAAAAGATATATAGTAAAAAAATCATTAGTGTGCTTTCCTTGGTGTACTTGGTTTAAAAGTAACGGAATCTACTCCTATACTCCTAATTCATATATATGTTCATGAAAATTTTGAGAAGTACTATTCAAACACTCCATTACTTTGAAATTCTGTGAATATTTCTAAAATATTTCCGGTTATTAAAGTCAATTAGTAATCCTTATCAATAAATTGACTATAAATAACACCAACTTAGTTGTACACTTTGTAATTAATATCAAAAAATATCCCAAACACTTTAATTCAATTATTTTATATTATTTATTGTTACTTTGTAATTAATATCAAAAAAATATCCCAAACACTTTAATTCAATTATTTTATATTATTTATTGTTGTTTAATATTCAAATGTCTATATAAGAAGATCTATGTTAAAAAGAATATGACCTCACAATTGATTCTTATTCTTATAATTTATTATTACTTAATCTCTTATTAACTTGAGAATCAAAGAGTTCTTTTAGATATATCCTCATCTAATGCTTAAATGTCCTCATTTAGAACTCTTTTCGTTGAAGTCCATAGCTTCACACAAGGATTTTTCTTTTTCAATAAATCCTACACGATGAATTAGAGATATTAATTCAAAAGTCTCAACCATAACACACATTCGACAATCCATAAAACAAAATAGTTTTCCCACAAAGCCATCATAGATGATGATGACCATCCATTTACAGTAACGATGTAGAAAGATATAATGGATATACTTATATGAACACTTGAAGACTTTCAAAACATGGGAAAGTATACTTTTTAATGATGGTGTTGCTTTTTTGCAAGATCTTGCCAAGGATACTTAAAAGGGTCGACATTACAATCGTATTATGATTAACCAAAAAAATTAGATTAACTCATTTTAAGTATCAACACACAAATTATTTTTCCTAGAATTAGGTAACCCCTTATTTTTTTATTGTGAATGAAAATATATAAGAACAAGATTAATCATTGTCGAACTCGCATAAAGATTTACATTACAAATATTTTTCATAAAAAAACTACTTATAACCTAATTTTTCACTTTGAATGGAAATACGTAAGAGAAAGTCAATTATTCTTAGACCCAAATAAAAAATTTCAAAAATATTTTCTTTATTTTTTTTTTAGATTTTTTGGAAAAATAAACATTTTGAAAACCATATTCCCTTTGTACATTTAATTAGTGGTAAAAATATTAGGACGAACATCATAGGGTGTTAACACATTCCCTACACGTAACCAACTTTCAAATCCAAATATGGTTTGGAGACCATCTTGTATCCTCTTGTGTAGCAATGTGGATGTTGTTCTTTGGACTTATCCTTGTTCTTCTTTATGTATGTGTCACAACTAGGGTCATGATGGGACGACAAAAATCTTTAAAACACACCATCATAGTTTATTAAGGAAAACTACTGAAAAGCTTTTTAAAAAACATATGGCCTCTGAAACCAAATTTGGATTTAGAAGTTGATTACACTTAGGAAATGTGTTAACACTCTAAGATGACCATCCTAAGACAACCTTTAATTTGTAAGTATGAATACTTTCAATTGAAACAATTTACTATATTTTTTATTGTCACACAGCGAAAAAAACAATCAATTAATAATCGCAAACAATCAGATAATATTTTAGTTTTAATGAACCTGACCAAAAATCAATTGATTCAATTTGAAAAACAATCAAATAAATTCTTGTTCAGAAATCCTATCAAAATCACAATTGATTTAAATCACAAAATACTAAATTTAAAAAACATAGAAAGGCAGAATCACAAGAACTCAACTGATTGATTTACTCGATTAACACATTGAATTAACATATTCAAACAATTACCAAAAATATAGAATTTTAGCAATAATAAACATTGTTTGAATATTATTATCACACTTTAGATGAAGTTTATCTCAAAATAGTTTAATTAGGTTATTTCAGTGAGCACAATATGATAAAAACAATCAATTGATTAAAATATTAGTTGGAAAATTTTTCGTGTAGATATAAATTTAATATAATATTGAACGTGAATTAAGAACAAGAAAACAAATAAATAATATAAGACTTTTACACTGGTTCACTCTTTCTCAAGACCCACATCAAGTTTTCCTTGCAAACTTGCAAAGAATTCCACTAAAATGCAACAATTGTACGCTCTATACAACTAAGACACAATCTTGCACCATGCAAGATCAATCAAGAATCATTGCAACACCCTGTTGCACCTCTACAAATGAAAATTCCATTCAAATGTAGTCTAAACCTCAAATATAATCAATAGTATTGTAATACAACCACAAACTACCACAAGAATAGAATAAACTCGTCTAAACCAAGTTACAACTAATTTTCGTCAGGGGAACCAGGTGAAAAATAGTGCAGAACAGTCAAATTGCTCCACAATCCCCTTTCTTGAAAACTTTTAATCAAAAACTCATTAATCTCTTTAAAAAAATGCTCTTTGTTTTCGTATGAAACTCTATCTATATCACTTCTCTTCTAAACAACACGTTAACTTTCTTCTTTTAATTGTTATTAAAGCAGTTACACTTTAGTGAAAATAGTCGATTCAAAATCCATTTACATCGATTGATTTTACTAACAAAATTTTCAACTGATTAATTTTGAAAAACAATTCTTTGAAAATGTCTATTTTTTCATGCAAACCTTTTATTAAAACAATTTCAGATTATTTTTAAAGTTTTTTCATAACATATTTCAATGATTTGTGATACTTGCACATGATTCATCAACACAGACCAACGCACTATCTCTAAAAACTAAAGTCTTCAATCTTCTCTTCTCTTGGCTTCATCAAATAAACCTCTACTTCCAGCAAGATATATGTAAAAAATATTTTTAGTTGTTTTTTCTTGGAAGTGAGAAAATATTTACAAAAATATTTATTTAGGTCGAGAATCCTACATATTTCCATTCACAACAAAAAATTAATATTACGTAGTTCAACATAAAAAAGATTTGTAAGAGTTGGTATTTTAATTTTAAAGTTTTAATATTTTTTAGTATTTTATTTATGTTTTATATTTTTATAACACATGTTACATATAGTATGATATAGTGCAAGAAATTATATTTAATACACTTACAAATCATATAATAAGAAAAAATAGTGCAAAATATTGCTCGATATTCTATTAATATGCACATGGTGTTGAAAATAAAGTTGATTTTTTGTTTTTCTACAATATTCTAGAGTTGTCTATAATTAATAAGATAGTTGAGGCAATTCTACAATATTATAGAGATGTCTAAAGTTAATAGAGTAGTTGGGAAGTCTACCATTAATAAGATAGTTGGGAATGTTCAAATTAATTAGGAGTCTAGAACATTCTCATAAGTACTATAAATAGAGCTAGTCATTTGTCATTTGTATCAAGTCATTTTGAGAAATAAAAATCTTCTAAAGTTTCTTTCCTCTTCTCTTGAATCATTCTCCTTTATTTTTTAGGTTATTCTTCTTTGGTTGTATTCTTCCATCCTTTGAGTGTTCGGTCTTGGGCCAACAGACTTTTTCTCTTTTTTCTACTGTTCTTTTATATTTTACATGGTATCAGAGCCATAAGGGCTCTAGTATCGTGTGTCAAGATCCCTTGGTGAAAAAATAAACCGGTACCTCAAAAATGGATTCCAGTGGTCGTAGTGGACTTGGTATTGAGGTATTAAATCAGTCCAACTACAAGGTATGGAGGACTTGTATGGAGTCTTACCTCATTGGTGAAGATTTGTGGGATGTTGTTGACGGGAGTAATACAACTTCTCCCACAGACGAGCAAGGAAATGTTGATGCATTCAAAAGATGGAAGCAGTTGAATGCAAAAGCGGAGTTCGTGTTGAAGCGGTCGATTTCTCACGGCTTGTTCGATCACACCATGCGGTGCAATTCAGCCCATGAAATTTGGCAGACTTTTGACAGACTCTTAAATAAGAAGGATGAAGCACGACTTCAGATTTTAGAGAATGAGCTTAACACCATGCAGGGTAATCTCTCCATTTCTGAGTATTTTCTTAAAATTAAAAATCTTTGTTCGGAGATTTCCTTGTTAAATCCAGAAGAGGCAATTTCTAAAGCTCGGATAAGAAGAATTATTATTCGAGGATTGAAGCAGGAATACATTCCATATGTGACATCGATACAAGGATGGGTTCAACAACCATCCTTGGAGGAGTTCGAGAATCTACTATCCTCTCAAGAGTCACTAGCAAAGCAAATGGCTAGTGTCTCAATAAAAGAAGGAGAAGGGAGTGCTCTCATGGCAAGACAGAAGTTTGATAAGAATAAAGGAAATCGAAATAGCTCGACCTCTCGCCCATATGACCAAAGCAACTCCAGTCCGAGTGGAGTACATGGTGAGTCTTGTAACACTACCTCCAATAAGAAGATTTTCAAATGCCATCGGTATGGCAAAACTGGGCATATCAAAAGATTTTGCCAAGTTAAATTACGAGAGAGCAATGTAGCTGATAGATTGAGGAGGAAGAAGACTGGGGGAAGTGTTTTGTGGCGGAGACAAAATCTGTAGATGCCTTGGCTTCCATCAACTTTGAAGATGAGTGGATCGTGGATTTCGATTGCAGTCATCATCTAACGGGAGATCAATCCAAGTTTTCCAGTCTCCAAGAGTATAATGGGAATGAAGCCATTGTCACGGCCGACAACACAGTCCATCAGGTGGAGAATGAAGGCACTATCGCTATAAATGGAAAACAAGAAGATTCCATTACACTTAATAGTGTCTTCCATGTTCCAAGTATGAAGAAAAATCTTTTCTCAATCACAAATGTTGTTGATACTGGAAATTTTGTGTTATTTGGTCTATGTGATGTGAAGTTTCTGCGGAATATTAAGGAGCTCAAGGCTGATGTTGTTCACACCGGTAAGAGAGTAAAAAACTTATTTGTTTTGTCTGCTTCCGATTCATATATTGAGAAAATGAGCAACAATGATAATTCACATTTATGGCATGCTAGACTCGGGCATCTTAACATGGATAAATTAAAGGCCATGGTAAAATTAAAATTGGTAAATGGTTTGCCTAATATATCAAGTTTTGGTGAAGGTTAAGTGTGTGAAGGTTGTCAATTTGGGAAAGCACATCGACTTCCTTTTGACAAATCCACGAGTCGATGGGTCCGACAAGAACCCCCTCATTTTCTGAATACTCTTATATGTTGATTTTTGTTGATGATTATAGCAGATTTACATGGGTATACTTTGTTAAGCACAAATCAGAAGTGTTTAACAAATTTCTGGAGTTTAAGGAGGTGGTAGAAGGAGTGCTTGGTTCCAAAATCAAGCGGTTGCGGACTGACAACGGAGGTGAGTTTACTTCTGAAGAATTCTTAACCTTTTGCAGAAAGCATGACATTAAGAGAGAACTCACATGTGCCGAGACACCGTAACAAAATGAGGTTGCAGAAAGAAAGATCAGGCATTTAACGGAAACTTGTAAAAGTTGGTTGCATGCGAAGAATTTGCCCAGAGCATTATGGGCGGAAGGTATGCAATGTGCAACTTATGTGATTAATAGAATGCCACTTTCTCCAATTAACATGAAGTCACCATATGAACTTATCTTCAAAGAAAAACCGAGTGTTAAACATCTTAGAGTTTTTGGGTCTATTTGTTATGTCCATGTGCCCGAATCTCAAAGAACTAAACATGATGCAAAAGCAAGAAAATGCATTTTTGTCGGGTATGATGAAAGGAAGAAAGGCTGGAAGTGTATGGATCCAAAAACTCATCTTTCTATTGTTTCTAGAGATGTTGTTTTTGATGAAATTTCTCTATATTATGAAGGAATGGTGACTGACCAAAAAGGGGTTAAAAATTCAACCCCTAATATTATGGAATTTGACATAACTGATAATCTTTCAGAGAAGCAAGGTGAAAGGGGGAGTTCAAGCACTCAACATTCCGAGTTGCAACGTCCAGAAGAATCAACTGATGCAACCAGATCCGAGAGGCCACAGAGAACCATTGTCAAACCTGCACACTACAGAGATGAAAATTTTATAAGCACATATTTTTTTTTTCTTTTTGCAGGTCCCATTGATGATGAGGAACCTCATACCTTTGAAGAAGCAAAAGGAAACAAAGAATGGGAGCTCGCAATGGATGATGAAATGAAGGCACTCGAGAAAAATCAAACTTGGAGCCTTGTTCCCAAGCCAAAAGATATACAACCTGTTTCTTGTAAATGGGTATACAAAATCAAAAGTAAAGTGGATGGGAGTGTTGAAAGATATAAAGCAAGGCTGGTAGCTCGAGGCTTCTCTTAGAAATATGCAGAAGACTATCAAGAAACTTTCAGCCCCGTAGCCAAGATGATTTCTATTCGCATGGTGTTGGCCTTAGCAGCACTCCATGATTGGAAGTTATGGCAACTTGATGTGAAGAATGCGTTCTTATATGGGGAGCTGGATAAAGACATCTATATGGAACAACCTCCAGGTTATGTTTCTAATTCCCATCCTAATTATGTGTGTAAACTTAAAAAGGCTCTTTACGGGCTCAAGCAAGCTCCGCGTGCATGGTATGGTAAAATTTCTCAGTATTTACAATTTTGTGGCTATTAAGCTTCGGATTCAAACCCTAGCTTGTTTGTTAAAAACAAGGAAGCTTGCATCTTGTTGTGTTATTGTATGCAGATGATATGATAATAACAGGCAATGATGAAATGGAAGTTGATAAGCCTCAAGATGAGTTGGCCATCAGATTTGATATCAAGAAGTTGGGGGAGATACATCACTTTCTTGGCTTAGAGGTGACAAACTTGGCAAGTGGTATTTTTCTTTCTTAAGAAAGTTATGCCAAGAAGTTAGTTGAACGATTTGGGGTGAATCAAAGCAAAAGGTGTTCAACTCTGCTGGAGGCAAACAAGAAGTTAAGGCGTGAAGAAGGATCACTTTTGGCCAATCCCCAGCCTTACCGTGCTCTTGTCGGCAGTCTTTTATATTTAACTATCACAAGACCTGATATTTCTTTTTCAGTTGGTTTGGTTAGCAGATTTATGCAGTCACCAAGGAAACCTCACTTAGAAGTAGCAAAAAAGATTTTGAAATATGTCAACTCAACTCTTGACATGGGTCTATTTTTTGATAAGAAAGTTACCTCCTCTCTAGTTGGTTTCACCAATGCTGATTTTGGCGGAGACTTGGATGATCGAAGATCCACTTCAGGATATGTATTTCTTAGTGGCGGTACTAGTATTTCTTGGTGTAGCAAGAAACAAAATTCATTCTCTTTGTCAACTACAGAGGCAGAGTACAAAGCTGTTGCTCAAGAATGCATTTGGCTTCAAAAACTTGCGAACAATTTACATCTTCCTATAACTAAGCCAACTGCACTTTTTGGAGATAATCAAAGTGCTCTCAAGCTCACCAATAATCCAGTATTTCACGCAATAACCAAGCATATTGAGATCGAGCATCACTTTATTAGAGAAAAGGTTCTTGACAACATCATCGATGCGTTGGAAGTGAGAAGTGAGAAAAATATTGCCGACATTTTCACAAAGTCGCTTTCTAAGACTTCCTTTGAATTCCTTTGTGCGAAACTCAGGTTAATATCCAAAAAATCACTTTAAGGGGAGTGTTGAAAATAAAGTTGATTTTTTTGTTTTTCTACAATATTATAGAGTTGTCTATAATTAATAAGGTAGTTGAGGCAATTCTACAATATTATAGAGATGTCTAAAGTTAATAGAGTAGTTGAGAAGTCTACCATTAATAGGGTAGTTGGGAATGTTCAAATTAATTAGGAGTCTAGAACATTCCTATGAGTACTATAAATAGAGCTAGTCATTTGTCATTTGTATCAAGCCATTTTGAGAAGTAAAAGTCTTCTAAAATTTCTTTCCTCTTCTCTAAAATCATTCTCCTTTATTTTTGAGGTTATTCTTCTTTGATTGTATTCTTCCATCCTTTGAGTATTCAGTCTTGGGCCAGCAGACTTTTTCTCTTTTTTCTGCTGTTCTTTTATATTTTACATATAGCATGTTAGAAAGGACGTTGATATAACCATATGCATTAAAATTGCAATTCCAGGACAGAAACGTCAGCATCACTTTTCTCAATTTTGCGTAATTCTTTTTTTTTTTACATTTATGTAACCTCCTTCAATTAAGGGGAAAGAAACAACCAGAGCATACCAGTGGCAAAATGTATCCTTTCTAACTTTTCCAAAATCTTCGTAACCCTCACTATTTACCGGTACTAGTAAAGAGTGAAGGTAGTGGTATTCTCTGTTAGCATTAAACTCAAATACAATTAGTGTTGTTTAGGGTATGTGTTTTTATTTAGCAGGAATCTAAATGGTCAATAATTATTACCCTTAATTTTGTGTTTTTAATATTAATTATAGCACAATAGTTATGGATAGAAAGATGAATTTGTAGAGTCTATTCTTATATTATATATTGTACTCGACATTTTATCAAAAATAGAGCAATAGAGCATAAGAGCATAGGTATATCCATGAGAACAAAAGTCTATTATGCTCTCACTTTTTCTCTCTTCAAGAAGAACATTAAAATATCCTTTGTCTTCTATTATCAAATTGGTTCAGAGTCATGAAAAGTGTGACCAATAATTTGCTACTGCCTCGACTAACAAAGACAACAAATTATGACAATTGGAGCATTCAAATGAAAGCCCTTCTTGAATCTTAATATGCTTGGGAGGTGGTGCAAGAAGGTTTTGAAGAACCAAAAATACCACAAGATATTCTATGGCCCAAAACAAAATGTTGAAAGAGACACAATCAAAAGATAAGGCTACTTTGTAAAGGCTGCATAGAGTTGCTAATGAGTCCACTTTTTTAGAAGATTGATGGTGCATCAACTTCGAAGAAAGCTTGGGACATCTTGGAAAAAGTGTTCAAGGGTGTCAATTAGGTTAAACAAATGTGTCTTCAAACTTTACGAGGTGAGTTTGAGTCCATGAAGATGAAGGACTCAAAGGATCTATCTAGTTACATCACTTGTGTGCAAATAGTAGCCAATCAACTCAAACGCAATGGAGAAACCCTCACGGATGCAAGGGTTGTGGAGAAAATTCTTCGATCATTGACTAATGACTTTGAAAATGTTGTATGTGCAATCGAGTAGTCAAGAAATTTGAAAGAAATGACCATCAATGATCTCAAGGGTTCTCTTAAAGCACATCAACAACTGAAGAAGAAGAAGAAGAAGAAGAAGAAGAAACTAGAAGTCTTGGAGGAAGTCTTACAAAAATATATGACTATAAGGGAGGAAAAAGTGATATATGCGCAACACAACCGATGACGTGGAGGTCGTGGTTATGGTCATAGCAGAGATTGTGGTATTGGAAACAACAGTGAAGAGAGATGACAAACAAACCAGCAAAACTGGTGTGGATGAGGTCACGATGGTGGAAGAGGTGATCCTTCAAATCGTCCAAATGTTGAATGTTACAATTTTGGAAAATATGAACATTACACAAAGGATTGCTATGCTAAGAAGAAAGTGGAAGAAGATGCAAATTTTGTCAAGGAATATGAAGGGATCCTCATGATGGCCAATGAAGGCATTACTTTGGACAATGACATGGTGTGGTATCTGGGCATTGGTGCTAGCAATCATATGTGTGGGCACAAACATCTCTTTCTTGATATACAAGAGATAGAAGATGTACATGTGTCTATTGGAGACTCAAAGAAGGTTTCAATCAAAGGTAGAGGAAAAATATGTTTTTCCCAGAAAAGGATGAAAAAATAGGTACTACGGAAGATGTCTACTATATACCTGACTTGAAAATAATATTCTTAGTATCGGACGATTACTAGAGAAAGGATATTCAATTTTCATGAAAGATTAAATATTGCACTTGAAGGACAAAAATGGTCGAGAGCTTGCACATGTGAAGATGATGAAGAATAAGATGTTCAAACTTAACCTAAAGATAAAAATCCTTTCTTGTAGGCGTGAAGGGAAAATTGAGGATGCACAAGAAATTCCTAAAACATTCAAATCATTAGAAGCCCAAATGGTAGAGACAAAAGATGCAAAGAATAAAGCACAGGTTGTGACTTGTGTGATGAAAGACGAACTTTTCAATCCTCAAATTGATGAAGAAAGTAATATTGTTGTTTCAAAAGAGGATATGCATAATCTCAAAAGAGGATATGCATAATTTGACATTTAATTTCATGTCTACTAATCAAGGATGGAAGGATGATGAATCTGAACTCATGGTCATAAAAGCAGGTCCAATTAAGAGAGTTATTGGTAGGTCTTAACATGCAATGGATTTATTTGCACCTGATTTGTCTTCAAGCATTCCTCTTGCAACATCAAGAAATAAAGGAAAGATTAAAGACGTTGATGAAATTTTAAGGCATGCCAAAACTTTAGAAGCCCAACTAGAAGATTTTGGAAATAAGAACAAGGACTTTTCACTTAATGTTTCCAAGGATAAAGAGTGTCTCCAGTTTAAATCACCTAATTTCCAAGGAAAGCATAGAAATTTGGAGAGTGGTTACTGAATTAATAATGTTTTAGCCTTATGTGTGGTTTGGTCAAATAATAAGCATTTATTGACTGCAAAGAAGAGTACTTCAAGTGAAAATCACTCAAAAAGGATGAAACTAATACAAATCATTAGCCATGGTTTCTTAGCTGATCATGAATATGCTAGATTTACTTAGTGGTAACAGTAGCAACATTTTGTGGAAGATTTCAGTTTAAGGAGAAATTTGTTGCTTTTCGCTCAAATACAATCAGTTTTGTTCATGAGTATGCGTTTATGTTTAGGCAGGAATCTGGATGGTCAATAATTATTACTCTTAATTTTGTATTTTTAATGTTAATTACAATATAACAGTTACGGATACAAAGATGAATTTGAAGAATCTATTCTGATATTATATATTGTACTCAACATTTTATAAAAAATAGAGTAATAGAGTTATAGAGCATAAGAACAAAAAAATAAATAAAAAATTATTATGCTCTCACTTTAAAACAAATATCTTTTACCCTAAGTTATCATTCTCAAAGGCAAATGATTTTGCCATGAAATTATTTGCAATAATGGAGAGGGCCAAGTTCAAGTTCTAGGATTGTAGAATCTTTTATGTCCCCGACATGACATCGAGTTCCAATCCATTGAGCTTTTCAACATTTTGCAAGCTACTAGCCTACAACTATTCCTACTTCCTTCTCCTCGTTAGTGTCGAATGCATTGAGACATGATTGCTGGCAAGCAACAACAACACCTAACCAGTTTTTGAGTTTAGTGGCGCAATCTTAACGTATTTTATTCTCTTCAACCAACACACCTGAGGCCTCGAGTTTGTGGATCACGAATTGTAACAAATCTTTGCAATCCTCAAGAGCCATCTTTATTCCTTCAATGTTGTTGTCGTCCTCCACTCTGATCTTCTCACTCATGTTTAACACTTTGATCACCCTATCTATTGAGGTTTTCACCACATAGTGGCAATGCAATGCTTAAGGTCTGTTGAGGAGGAACATATTGTGCCATAGTATTGAGCAGGGATGGCTCAAGGTCCAAGCAAATAAAGCAACTGCTTTAGGCCTCAAGCCCTCAAAGGCCTAAAAAAAATTAATACGATTTAAGCCTCAAGGCCTCAAAGGCTTCAAAAAAAATTCAATACTCATATATTATTATAAAATAAAAAATATTTAATTTTAAAACTATACTGACAAAATTTTAATTAAAAAATTAAATATTTTAATTGACTTTAAGTTTGCGTTGATGCTATAAATATTATTTAATGACTTTAAATTTATGTTGGTGCTATAAATACTATTTAATGAATAATATTCTTAAAACTTTCTATAATAAATTAATAATATTTTTAAAAAAAATTGAACAGTCAAAGAATCTTACGGATTAAAACTTTCTAATATATCTCTTCCCTATATTCCAACGGATTGATATCATCTCTTTATATGTCCTATCATTGTCTGACTTTTCCACTTCTCTCCTTCTTTCTTCACTTATCTCTTTTCTTCCTCTTTTCTTCCTCTGACTCTTTGTTCATCCCATAATATTATTTCAACTTGTTTTCAATTTAAAATTTCTTTCATTTCATATTTCATCATTCTATATTGTGCATTTATGCATGTGTCTTTACTTGGAGACTTGAAGCAGTAGATTGATTCAGGAAGAGTTTGTATTCACTTTTGCTTCTTTTGAGTGCATCAATATTAGGTAAAAATAATATGAGATTGATCAATTGATCCCAATTTTTTTTTCATTATTGTTTAATTAATCTTAAAATAATTTGTGCATATTCAAGGAAGGGAATTTAAAAATTACAAATTATATTTAAAGACATACCAAAGGACAGAATCAAAAGATAATAGTAGACTTGAGACTCTACGATCAAGTTTATTGTCTTGACAATCAGGTTTTATCTTTTTAACTTAGACTTATTTTATATACTTATAAGTTATATTCAGTGTGATATATATTTAATTTTTAGTGTTATATAAAAATATACAAATATGACAACTAGAAAATTTGAATCAGGTTATTCAAAACTTCAAAAAAAAAGAAGAGTTGAACTTTTTGTTGAATCACAAAAAGGAGCTATGGATAAATTTATAAAAATAAATAAAAAAATGAATTAGAAAATATAGGTGAGTCTTCTTTGAATGAAGATCATAACAATATAAATATAGGTGAAGACAATTATGAAGTAGTCAACGAAGATAATAATTTTGATTCTTAAACTCATGATAGTAATTCTAATTCACAAACTCAGGATAACGAGAATGAAATTACAAGACAAAATGATTTTAATATTAAAAATATATATGATCCAAGTCAATAGAAGGATATTGATACTAAATTAAAAGACTTATTAGTAGAAAAAGGCCCTATTAGGATAACTGATATAGATATTCCAAAAGATAAATACTCAAGACACTTTTCTGTATCGGTTAGTAAAAATTTACAATCAAAATATATGTGTATTAATAAGGTCATTGAACAATTAAAAGGTCTTCTTCAATTTTTTGAAACATATAGAGAAAACGGATTTGAAAATGCATTTATTTATGCTAAAGAAATTGCTTCTGAAATGGATGTAGAGCCTAAGTTTCGTGAAAAAATAACTAGTTGTAGAAAAAACCAATTTGATGAAAATATTGAGAATGAAGTTATTAAATCACCTCAAGAGTCATTTAGAATTCATTATTTTTTATATATTATAGATAAAACAATTACCACACTCCAAAATAGATTTGAACAATTTAAAATATATGAAGATATTTTTGGCTTTTTATTTAGTATTAAAAATTTAAAGTTATTGGGTTGTGTACTTTTGAAAGAAAAATGCTTAAACCTTGAAAAGTATTTGAAACATTGATAATTTATTGGATCTTGATGGCTTAGATTTATTTTCAGAATTATATATCTTAAAGTATTTATTGGAAAATGATAAATCAATTGACATTCTTAATTATATAAAAAGAATAAATTATTTTACAAATACATATATAGAATAATATTAACAATTTCAGTATCAGTTGTTTCAGGAATTTTTCAAAACTTAAACTAATAAAATCTTATTTAAGATTAACAATGTCTCAACAAAGATTAAAAAAATCAATTTTATTCTTTATTGAAAAAGATTTTTTAAATAGAATTAATTATGATATTTTAATAAATAATTTTGTATAAAAAAGCTAAAAAACAAATTTTAAATAAAAATATCATAATTTTAATTTTTTATTGGTTTATTTTTTGTTTATTGGTTTTAGATTTTCTAAAACTTTGAGCCAGTGGTATTAAGTCATCCGCGTTTTGGCGAAACTAACATCCTTGTTTGTGGTTTTTAGCTCTCGTACATTATTCGTCTCGGTCTTCGGGCTCTCAATTGCATCAACCACACAATGACCGATCGAAATCTGTTAATAACAAAAGAAAGAAAATGCCTTAAACCCCTGGAAGATATATCCCCCTACGACATTCATGCGCGGTTGCCCTTCCCATTCTCTATGCATTCTCCCCATCCCCTTCATTCGGTTGAGTCTTATATAATGAAAAAGCAAAACCACGTTGTAAGTGGTCGTTTGCGCTTGTGCCCCATATGCAACAACAGAGTTAAAAAGAAAACATATATGCAACAACAGAGTTAAAAAAAAAAAAAAAAAAAAAAAAAAAGAAAAAAAAAAGTTAAAAAAAAAAAAAAAGAAAAAACAGAAAGTGTTTTTGAGAGAGAATAGGAAATATAAAAGATTTAAAAGAAAAGTGATTACGTAATTTTTTTATTAATAAATTCTCTTTATTAAAAATATATATTTTTATTTTAAATTATGAATATTATTTTTTATTTTTAAATATATCTAGGATAAAGGAAACATGCTATTTAATATTTAAATTTTTGTCAAAATAAACAAAAATACTTTTATTATAAAAGAATAATTTTATATTTTTTCAGTTTTTTTGTTTTATATATATTTTTTTCTTAAATCAACTTCGCTTTATTTTATTTAATAATTTTAATTATCCAAATGAAATTGGATATTCACGGTATGATGGCAAACAAATTTACAAAAGTTATGCACGTTATAATCCCACTCCTGAAGCCTTCTTCAAGATGTTTTTTCAGTCTCAAGTAGTTTATATGTGTTTTATGTTCCCAGTCCATTACATCTTATGACATCCAGTGGCAAACGAAATAAAGGTTCCACTCTAATTCGATCATATCAATGTACCCTATATCTTCACTACCAAAAATCAAACCAATAAACTATCAGTTATATTACCATCTACCCAAGGTACCTAACAAACAGAGTACATTTTCTTTATGTTGCAGTTTTGAAACTTCTATCTTCCTCCATACCCTATTAAACTCACATAGCATAACTCACATAGCATAACTGGTGTCAGGTTTTTTAAAAACACATGTTGTTGTGTATATACGTTTTCTATATGCTACAATTTTGAGTTATTTCCTTATTTAGTTTTGCCTCCTATACACGTATCCCCTATAGTTGAGTCTGTTGCTAACTGTTTGGCAAACCCTCATATCCACCACCTATGTTATTGGAGGGCAACTTAGAAGACTCCTTCATTTATCAGAGTTTACATTTGAAAACTTTGTCCAAGAGTTGAATCTTAACATATTAATTATTGTATAATGCCTTAACTACATCACTAGTTATGTATGAAGTTGTTACATGATTTCTTTCTTCCTATTGTATTGCATCTATCATATTTTATAATATTTTACTCTTTCCTTTCTTGTTGATAATTAACCATACACTACCCCGAAAACGTCTCTAACTATATTTCTTAATAAATTTGGACAATGGTTTCCCATGGAGCCGTTGTTGAAAATAAAAGTTTCTTTATGATGGTTGAAATTGTTTTTATATCAAACACATATTACAACGTGTGAACATTGATAACGAGAACTATCATTGTAAAATAACATACGATAAGGATTGTAGTCAGAATCATCGTCGTATCCCAATTTAAAAAAAATGTTTATTTTGTTGCTTGCATCAATTAAGCAATCGACGTATATGTTATTTATTACACATCTAGCTAAAATTAACAATGTCATGTGAAAGCATAAATCAATACTATATAGTTCAATAAAAATAAATATAATATATAAAAGTATTGCAAATGTTTAAGTGTTGAGAATTTAAAAATATGAAAATCTATGAATGAAAAGTAAAATTAAAAAATGAAGTCTAGAAACTATTATAATATTATATAGCCTAATATGTTGTAGAAATTACTAAAATAAGTTGTTCATGTTGGTCTAGGATAATTTTTATATTAAATCTTAAAAAAAAAATTAAGGTTCATTCAATGCAATATAAAACCAATTTATGCATTCAATGTTATATAAAATAAAATACACTTACACATTCAAAGAATCAATGTACAAACAATTATATTAAATACAATCTTTATTTCACCTAAGTAAATACTTACCGGTTTACAAAATTAAAAGATTATTCCGCGATTCATAATTTCATGTTTATGTATTCTTTCCAAAATTTTGACAACATAAAAGGCCTAAAACACGAACTTGTAAAAAAATCGAACAATTTAATTTGTTAGTGGTTAAACACCCACAAATACAATACCAATGCATTCAAGAATTTACTAATAGAGCAAGCACAATATCGTCAAAATATAATTCAAATACGAGTATAATAAAAAAAATCATCCAATACATAACAATCTTTAAGAAAATTAAAATTTTAGAATAAGAAATACACAACTTGAATTCTGAAGTGGAGGGGGTATTTTTTTTATTGACAAAAAGCATTAAATAGGAGCATAAAGGGGCTCCAACCCATGTACAAGAGTCTGAAACAGAAAAAACAAGATATAATGATAAAACATACCTACAATGAACCATACAACTGCACCTTGGACTTCTATGTAGCAATCCTACAATACCTAACCACTTAGACATAAGACATCTAAAAGTGATTTATAATGAGGGACGCATTTCAAAATAGTCGACAGTTTAATCAACATACAAACTTCCACTTTAGCCCATAAAACGCAATATTAATTGTGGTAGCAACGATCAAATGACAACAACCAACTAGTCACTCGTAATTCAAATACCACTACAAGAAAAAAGATATTTAACCACCGATTTTAGTCAACAAAAACAAACAGTCGAAATTAGTGATCGATACTAGCGACCCAAACAATGTAGACGCTAATTATCACTAAAATAGTGACCGCAAATCAATTTGGTCTCTAATTAATAAAGAAATGTTTTGGTCACCACATTCAGTAATCAAAATATATTGGTCGCTAAATAGTGATTAACATAATCACCGAACACAAATTCGTTTGAGCCACCAATTTGATTTCGGTCGCTCAATAAAGAAAAAAAAAAAAAAGTTAGCCACGAATTTTAGGAAAAAAATGCAGTGGTTGCAAAATAAAGACCGAAGTAGTCACTGAAATGAAAATCGTCACTAAATGAAAACAAAAATTTAGACAACGAATTTAGCGATCATAATTTGATAGTAGTTAAATAGTGACTAAAACAGTGAGCGAATGTGAATTTGTTTTAGCGATCAATTTGGTTTTGGTAGCTAAAACACTAGTAAAAAACTTATTACCAAATTAGCGATCGAATTTAGAGATCAAGTTGTCATGGTTGCTAATAATGACTGAAATAGTCACTAATTTTGTGTGGTCGCTAAATGATTATTATGGATATTATTAATATTAATTAAAATAAAAATACCACTAATAACAGTAATAATATGGAAGCTATAAAATGTCATTGAATGTCACAAATCCTAATGTTGTTTACTTCATTTAGACTTCTCAATACATGTGCCTACTTGAGGTTCAAATATTAGTGAATGGTATAATCTAACATGTTTTTCTGTTAAACCTTTTAGACTCATAGTTGTCTACACCAGCTAAAGGCTATAAAGTTCATGTATGATACAATTATACATTTTCTTAGGAAATAAATGATTTTTTCTTTCCATAAATCTGAATTGTCAATATGCTTATGCCTACCTAAGCATCATAGACTAGTGTATGGTATTATTTAGCATAGTAAAAGAAATGTTCATTCCCTAATTCATGTTGATTAAATTTTAAAAAATATTTAAAAGACTTATAAGATTATAAATACCCTAACAATTGTATGAATTATCAATCTTTCCTACTTTTAAACTACATGCAATCCAAATGTTACTGAGACAAAAGTTTCTAAGTGGTGATCCCTGTTAGATTGAGCGTTTACCACTAAGTCAAAAGTTATAGTTAATAGACAGGGTGCAACTCTTTTTACTTAAGAGCATAACAACCCAAGCCTCACAATTGAATTGTGACTGGGCTCACTTAACACAATAATTCAAAGAACTAATATAATAAGATTAAAAAAAAGCACTGAAGGTTCTTTTACTTTGTTAATTGAAACAATTTAATTCAGCTAAGCTAAAAGGAATAAAAAAATGAGTGTGACTTTTTTTAGATTTATTGATTTTATTATGGAATCTATTGACATTAATATGGTTTTCTTTAGTTTTTAATATTTTATTATATTTTTTCAATTTAATTTATAAATAACTTTTATTTTTTGAATTGTTTTTTAACAATGATTTAATATAAAAAACTAAAAAATAGTTAATATAACAATAAGATAAAAAAAGTGATATATTATATTACAACTTTAAAAGTGATGCTTAATTCATTTAATTAATGTAAAATTGAATGCTAAATTAGAATGTAATATATTTCTTAATATTAATTTTGAGAATCAATTTTTAAATTAAAATATTTTTTAGAAAAAAATTGAAAACTAGTGTTTTATAAAAATATTTTTTATTTTTTAAGTTATACCAATTGCAGTCATACCCGATGGTAGTCATGACTCATTGGATATAAAGACAAGGGAGATATTGGGTTTTGGTTTTAATTTTATTAATTGGACTTTTGGGTTACAAATTCCATCCTCACCCAATAAAATCCTAAAACATTTCTAGCATAAGTTGTACCACCTTCCTCACTATCAAAAATATAAGCATCCGCAACTGCCACCTGAGGAACAACTAAACAAAAGCAATGCACCACTGTGATAGATACGGTAGCGAGAGAAGCCCCCGAGACCATGAGAGGAGCCTCTGCGAGTGTTGCGACTGCAAGAGGAACCTCCGCATATGATGTGAACACGAGAGGAGCATCCGCGAGTGTTGCAAACAGAAGAGGTGTCGCGAGTGCCGCCGCTTTGAGGAACTGCAGCGAGGCGAGAGGACTACGTCGCATCGTGGAACTTTGGTAATATATTTTGCCAATTTTCCCACTGGTCTTTTCATTATATTTGCAGTCAGTATATTCCTTTCACTTTTTTACCATGCGATACTTAGATGTAGTTTGGTTATGTTTAAATTTTTTTTTTATTTTTTACCAATTGATTTATTTCCCTTTTGAAAATTTATGGTGTTTATCAGTTTAAGACTGTTATAAATTTACTATTCTTTCAAGCCAAAGTTGTATGTAATTTTGAGACTATGAAATAATGCTAATTACATATATGAAATTTATTTATTATATTGAAATGGAAAATTCTATGTTGGTCTAGTTATTGTGAAATTATAATTCTCCCAATGTTGACAAGGGGAAGATAAAACTTGTTGAAACAGATTCTTTGACAAAGGAATTGTTGGAGACAAACAAATGCTATATTATTGATTGTGGGTTGGAAGTGTTTGCATAGATGGGAAGAAACACATCTCTTGATGAGAGAGTGAGCCATATATGAGTGTAGCCTAATATGACTACTTTTAAAGTAAAGTTAGTTAATTATTAAATAATTTATTTTATTGTTATAGTATAAATCTTTACCGTGTCTACAACTTTTTCACTTGCAACAAATTTATAGTGTTTATAAGACTTAATGATTAGTTTATCATTTTTTATTTGTAGGTGGGAGAAAGATTCTTGTGTCATTGTTTAGTATCATAAAAAAAGCATGTCAAGGAGTGGACACTTGAAGAAAAGATGGAGCAAATGGTGAAAGATCATGAGCAAATGATGAAAGATCAAGAGCATATGAAACTCATCTTATAGTACATTCAAGTGAATAATTTGATGATAAGCCTTCAAATCCTACTCTCAATGGACATCATAAAGAAGACCAAATTACAGATGATAGGACAGATGAGGATTAACTATATGATGAATTCTATAATACATTCGACACTTTTCAATTTTCTTATAGTACTTTCATCATGTAATGCTTACACTATTATTTTCTACATTATGTATTGAAATTCATTCTTTATTAGCATGATTAAAATTTGAGTATTTATAAGCATGTCTGAAAATTGTTTATAAGCAGACCAAAATAATATGTAAAAGTAGGTGATAATTTTCTCAAATTTAGCTACCGAAATTTCTTTAATTTTGGCCACCTCATTTATTCATCCAAATTTCTTTCATTTTGGCCAACGGTAATTATTTCATTTAAGCCACCATTTTAGTCACTGAAATTTCTTTTATTTTAGTCACCGAAATTTATTTAACTTTAGACACCGATTTAGTCACCAAAATAATTATTTCAATTTAGCCACTGAAATTTATTTCATTTTAATCACCATTTTGCTATCGAATTAGCCACCGATTTAGCGACTATGTTTTTATAAGATTTTGGTGGCTAAATTAGTCACCAAGAAAAATTAGGATCAATCATTTTGTCATCGATTTAGGGATCAAATATTTAGTGGCTATATTGCGACTATAAAAAAAATTGGTCTCTAAATGTTTAGCGATTAGGATGTTGGTCACTATTCATTTTCAATCGTTATTTTGGTCGTTCACGAGTTTAGCGATCAATTTTAGTTGTCTCTAAAATCTAATTTTTTTTAGTGTACTAAGTTCAAAATTATAATTAAACACAATATAACTTAACTTTAAATCTCATTTATTATATATTAACTTAAATAATAAATATTAATTCAAAATGATAACAAAAATAAATAATAATTAAAAATAAAAATAATTGGAGAATGAAATCAACAAAATATACGACAAAAGCAAAGGTAGTAGAAACAAAGGTGAGGAGACTGATGATTTGAAAGATAATAACAATAGCAACAACATTAGGCACGACAACAACAAGCATTGTGATGGGAACTAAGGAAGGAGTCACGAGTAGAGACACTACCAACAATGGTGACAAGGGTTGACAAGAGCTAGTGCATGGGACACAAACAAATGGACTACCAATAATGGTGTGGAACTAATTGATGACAGTGGTGGCATAGAAATGGGAAAGAAATTGTAAGCAAAAGAATAGAATGAAAATGAGTATACAAGAAAATTTCACATTTTTTGCCTTCATATAAGAGAAACGGTAAAAGTTTTGCGAAAGTATTATCATTATTTATCCTTTTTGGACTTTTTACAATGATTATGTGAATATTTTGTCACGTTTTTTCAAACCTCTTATCCCCATAATGAAAGTTTCTTGAGAATGTAAATCACTAACTCATTGTGAATATCCATATTATTGAAATAATTGTTTCATTTTACCAAATATGTCACATTACTTAGGATTAATTCATGCCTTATGGATAAGTCAAGAAAAATTTGACAATATAGATTAACTTTTAATATTCCTCTATTTTAACCTAAATTTAGGATACAATAAATTAAATAAAAGTAAAAAATTTTACTAAATCCAATAGATATATTGTAAGATTTTATATTTAAGGAAATTTCTAAAATTAAAGATAGTTGATTTAAGCTTTAAGTTAGATAATAATATCACCTCTTATGTGAAAAAACAAAATTATATAGTCAGTGTTTTCGGCATCTTCATGGAATCTCCCATCATGATTGCTACTATTTTGCTTTTGGTAATATCTTTTTGGTAATATATTTTCATTACTATGTTGTTTGGTGAATTCCAATTTGTTTCCTCTTAATTGTTTAAGGATTGAATTGTTGTTCTCTTAAAAAAATTTCAAGAGTTATTTGTTGTTTCATGTTGGTGTGATCCAAGAGTTATCCTTCTTGATTATATTTAGGAGTTAATTTGATTGTATTTTCTATCTTGTATGTGTTTTGTATGTATTAGGTGTATGTAATAAACATATAAAGATAGTAGTTTTAGGTTGTTCTGAAGTTAAATAGCTAAGATTAGATGTATGGTCTGTTGTGATCTAAACCAGCATAAATCTTGTGTAATATTTTCCATCCTTTCTTTATCATTTACATATTGTTATTGTTTTGTTGTTCTTTTGTGTGCAATCTTTGTCAATCTTGATTTCACAACTAATTACATTTAATTTTCTAATAAGACTAGTTTTTTAAAAGAGTTTAAGAAAGGGTAAATCTTTTCAAGAAGTTTTCAAAACCCATTCACCCTTTCCCCTCAATTTAGCTTATCCTCATATTCTTTTCCAACACCTTTCTCTAGAGCTAAACTTTTCTTTCATTTTGTATATCTCCTTTATATCCCATTGAGATAAAGAACCTAAATATTTACTAAGTCAATCCTTATTTTCCCAACTATTGTATATTTCCACTTTCAAACAAAAGGGTTATTTAAGATACAATGATAACTCTCAAAATAGAATATATATATATATATAAAGAGAGAGAAAGAGCCTCTTTGTGAAACTCGCCTTGAAATTGAACTTGAGTTTAGTTGTCATAATGCTTTACCTTCTTGTTCTTTTGATGTTTCTAAAATGGAAGTATTTTTCTAGGTTTTTCACCAAAATTCCTTCCTTGAAAGAGGAACTAAGTATCGAGTTTCTATCTTAAAACTTGGAAAAGTTTAATAACCTTTTTAAGTCTTCCTTTGTCCAAGAGATGCTTGCTTTCACTTTTAAGACTAGTGTTAAAGAAAAGTACAACACCTATGATTTTTTATTAAGTGCTGAAAATGACAAAGAATAAAATATGATCATGCTTTGTTTGTAAGACACAAGTTTTGTTTAAACAATGAATCATGAAAGACACAAGTGTTTCGTCTATTAGGTGATATAACACTATGCAATGTTGCTTTTATGTTTGATAAACATTTATATGCTCAGATGATATGCATATAGTCTTAAGCTAACATCATACTTCACGAATGTATATATGCTTATTATACATTATAATAAATGTTCATTCTTTAGATCTGACCAAAAGTATTTGCTTAAAGCTTCTATCACATCAATGATATCATGTAACTCAAGCAAAAGTTGTTTTGCTTCACCAACTTTGCAGCACTTACTTTGTCAACTTTGGAAAGAACTGTATGCTCTATACGAATTTTCACTTTACTTTGTTTCAAGTAAAGGATCTCTTATTAAGGTTAGATAATCCCAACTAGCTATTGTGATTTTGCTTAAAGAGGAGAAGTGTATTTAATGCATGGATGTACTACACTGATTAAATGCAAGAAAAACATTCAAGTGTGTTTGAAATTAACGCTATGACCAAAAAAGGATTTGCAATGACTCTTTTTCTTCAACGCCCATATAAATTTATCCATCAAAAAGAAAAGTACAAGTGTTTGAATTGCAAAAGTTTTGAATCATTGTCAAAAAAATTTGGAGCGCTAAATAGCTTTGTAAGAACATTATTGTGTTCATTTAGCAAACAATAAAGAATATGTAATCTTGAAAACATCAAAAGGTGCAACCTATCTCTAATAAGCAACCCCTGTGATATTTTGATCACACCGCATACAATTCCTTTGTCGTAAGCTAGGAGTGACTTATTGTTTAAAGAATACTCGTATAAGAAGGGAGTGATTTATTGTTGAAAGAATAATCATTTTAATCAAGATTGACTTGTTGTAAAAAAAATAATATACTCGTACAAGTTAGTCAAGAGTGACTACAAGACAAAAGAATATTGTTGTATCTTGCAGCGTTAGTTTGCTAGTGGAACTCAAATAGTTGTTTAAGAACAGGATGTAGTATGTTTTATCAGATAAATCAGTATAAAAACATCTTCAATAGTTTCTTCCCCCTCTTATCTTGGTATATGACGTGTTAAATTTGTTGCACTAACTTAGGAGAAGTTTTAAGACTCAATTTGTAAAAATTTTTATCCGTTCAACTGACTAACAAAATCTATCATTTATTTGTATTTATTCAGACGATATTTGCAAAAAATTGTCAAAAATTTTCAAAACACAATTCAATCTTTCTTTTGTGTTTTTCTATATTTTTTTTTACAACTAGCATCACTTAATAAATTTTTCTGTAAAAACAACAAAGTATTTGTTAACAATTTAACCATCTATTCTTAACATATTCTTAACATAGTCATGTGTCACTTCATGCATATGTTATTTTTATGCATTTATAGATCTTAACATGCATCTATTCGGATTTTACTAGAACTTTTACTTGTGTTTTATTAACAACTTTAGATTGATCCAATATTATATTTTGTTTATATCTAATACATGATTTACATTAAGCAATTTATATTAAACAAACTAAATTTATCTTCTTTCTTATGATAGGAAAATTTGATTCAAGACTTGTTTTACAATAATTTGGCTATTTTTTTTTTTTTTTACCTTGAGACACTTAGGTTAATCATTATCTATTAAAGGCTAAAACAATTATATAAGATCTCTATTAAATGAGATCTCATAACTCATTCTTTCTATTTTCGTTATTTTTTTATGATTTAAACATTGAACAGTTTTATGTATGTATATCCATATTTAGAAACTTCATTTCCAGGAAATATATGAGAAATCACAATTCCAATAATTATGAACTTCTTTATTTATATATAAATTAAAGTACTTAATTTCTTACTCATGAAACTTTTTCTTTGCACATAAATCTTGAACTCATTTACAGTTATAAATTAAATTATATTGTAAATAATAAACATACAACACATGATTCACAGTAAACTCGAATCTTTATACTTTCCACTTTCTCAAAGGCTCAACAAGCAATCACACGTGACAGATCAGGGCCATTTCGCGCATTTCATGGTACTCAGTTTTGACATCATGTGCCGTCCAATTTTATGGTTTTAATGCTTTCACTTTTTAAACTAAAGCTGGAATCAAATCTTCTTTCTTTCTGCTATTTTACAGTTTTCTAAATTAAAAAATAATCACATTAACAGTCAAAAATTGTTTTGGTATGTCTTTCACTGTTTTTGTTTCGAATTTAATCGAAAAACATCATGGGAAGATTGTTTGTATATTGTCATTAAATTATAACATATCACCGTGTACGTAAGTTTCTTGATAATTGCTTCACATTTATTTTATCAGTTAATAGTACAAAAACCTTTAGCTTGAAGACTCTTTTTATTGAAAGAGTACTTTTAAAAATTATACAAATTAGGCTGTAAAAAATTAAAGTATTGAGATTAACAAGTAAAACATATGTAATAAAAATTAATGTGATAGAAAAATGAATAATATATACATTTCCCTTTGAAAAGGATTTTCAATTTAATAAAAATCATCACGATATAATATTGATTTTAATATAATTAATTTAAAAAGTTATACTATCAAAAATGATTTCTGATACAGCATAGACCTTCATATAGTTGGCGTCAACAGAATTTAAATATAATATTTAAATTATATTACGAAAAATTGAGTAAGAAAAATGCAAGTCTAAATTAATATTACAAATCTAATTTTCACGCATTCTAAATATATATATATATATATATAATTGGAAAAACTGCATCAATTTTAATAAAGTTTATTATATACAAAAATTTAAATCAAATTCTCTATCACAAATTATTATACCTAATAATTTTTTATTTATGTGTTACAAAACCACATCATAATATTTTACCGAAAATACATTTGGATTAAGTTCTTAGTTTTTATTATTATTTTGAGTTGTCACATGCTTCGAACTTTCTATATATACCCATCGAACAGCTTCTCTTATCCCCTTTTCTCTCTCTCTCTACTCGTCCGTTTCCTTTTCATTTTCCAACGAAATGGATGCCAAGTTGGGCGGCGGCGCCGGCGTTATGGCGGCGACCTTGGACGAATTCAAGTGGATCTCCTTTATGTTCGATCACGACATAAACGACGACGTCAAACCCTGCAAGCTCGATGCCTTCAACGATGCTTTCCAAAATCTGGTTAGTGCTCTCTCGTCACTCTTTCTCAAACGCTACACTCACAAACTCACTCTTCTTCTCTCACCTTCTATTCTAACCTTTTTTACGCTCCAAGTTATGTTTTTCGCTTAGCACTTCATTGCACTGTTCAGTTTATCAGAGCTAAAACTAACACAGCTTCTATAAGTAACAAAAGCAACGTATATTGTTTATATTTTAAAGATGGTTTTTCTTTATTTGCTGGTGGAAAATTTTCAGCACATATAAATTAAAGTACAACAATAATTATTGGATAGAACTATATTTTTAGGTAATAAGAAAGTTTTATTTTAAGAATCTATTTTGTCCTTTGACGTATCTTCACTTTAACTTCATTTTTTTGTTCATGGTGACATTGAGATGAAATTAACAAATAATAATTATATTGTTCATACAAAGTATAATCGAAAAACTTAAATTACTTTTAGTAGAATCAAATATTTATGAAGATATTGTATGAAAAAGATTTGAATCCAGGTAAATGAGTTAATAATTTGGTAACTAGGAAATTCTTACGCATCACAAAAATACATAACTTTGTGCTGTTCAAATAAATGAAAAACACAATCTTTAATTGTGGGAAGAGAGATGGTGTTGAAAGGACGAAACCTGGTTGGAGTAGAATTATTAGCTTGTGTATTCAAAACATAACAAGGAAAAGAGATTATTTATAGACACCAGTTGAAGTAAAAGCAAGTAGAAAAGGTGAAGGCCACGTCAGCAGGAATTATTTTGTGAACAAGATATGCTGCTTCATTATTAGTAGCTTTTCTTCAGAATCAGAACTAGGCATACTTCTGTGTTCGTTGGCTCTACATTTCTTTTTCTATTTTTAACCCTTTATGTGAAAATTGAAACTAATAACCATCCACTTTTAGAAGTGCTGTATTTTTATTTGTCACCAGTCTTCACAATTTTAGTTTTATTTTTTATTTTAAATATTTTACACACTGGACATAATTTATAGAGGAGGTTACTGTTAGGAATTAAAAGTTAAAACTAATTTTGGTATAAATGAAAAAACATGGATTATATATTTTTTTCTTATTTATGTATTATACTTTTATAAGAAGGGAAGGCAATAGACAAATATATAGAAATCAAACCAGTAAAAGGATGTTTTATGTACAGTTTTCAGATGGCTGTACACTTTTGTGTTTTTTTTTTTTTATTTTATTTTTTCAGTATTGAGTGGTTGGTACGGAAATTACGATGATTTAACTTCCAGGAAATCAAATTGTGATGATAATTAAAAGGAGTTCAAATTTAAAAGTTTGTATCAAAATATTTAATGTTAATAATATATTTTTATTTTGATTTAATATTTTCTTACACATTCTTTAATTATTATTACCTAGAAAATACATCATATTCTAAATAATTTATTTTAGTGCAGATGATATATATTTATACCATAACACTCAACTAATTATTTAAACATCTCATAGCATTACATTCTAGTTTCAGAATTACCATTGTCATAAAATTTATTAATTTTTTAAAATCTTAAATTATCTTGAGTCGATCATTCTCAATCAATTAAGAACCCTAAGCCCATTTTTTTTTTACAATTGCCCACACCCTCTTTCTATCCTAGACTCCACAACGAACATCTCTAACTTGTCATGTAGAGCAGTTTAAAAAGGGAAGTGACTTTTCCCTTAACCTTCCTTCAAAGAGGAAAAGAAGGAAGAACAAATCTTGAATGAAAAATTAGTCACGACTTTGTTTCGCTTTTTTTTTTTTTTTTTTTTTTTGTTTAATTCATTAAATTGGGGTTAAAATTTACATAACTATATAACTGGAACATGGATTTTTTTTTTTACTTATTTTCCTTTTTTTTTTCCAACCTATGATAAAAAAGTAAAATAAAAAATAAATATTTAAATTACTGAGTAGCAGTCTCTCCAAGCTCAAACTCTTGACCTCATGGACCATCGTGTCATCACCGTCAGGTTCTTTAACATCGCCCTCTCCTCGCCGGCGACCAAGTTCCTATCCGCTGCGGAAAGTACCGTCAGGAGGGCGGGGATATGAAGGTCGCTGTGAACGGCGTGGAGTGGACTGGGCAAAAGACATGGTATCATAATTTATGCTTTCATTTCCAAACTATACATTATTATATGGAATAAATGTTTATTTTACAATTAAAATTAAATAAAACATCGTTTAAATATAAAACTGTATGGTAATTAAGAAAATATTGTAGATAAATATACTTTAATATATAAGAATTTATACCTCAAATCCGTTAGGGATTAGGTCAATTAAAGTGTTACCTCAATATTCTATATCAAATATTTAAGATAGTGTCATTGTAACAATCAATTAATTTTGGAGATAGATACTTTTATCACGATTTTTTTTTTAACGCCTTCATGAATTAAGGGGAGAATGATTTTATAAACTACTTCAGTCTCTATTATTAAGTGAGATAAAACTTTTTAAGTATACCAGAACATGTCTTACTGAAGCCTCCTCTTTATTTGTTTTTATAGATGATGTTAATGTTACCATTTTAAGTTGGTTAACATGGTATTTGAAGGGTTAATAATAATATTTGCGGTATTATTTGTTTAATCTTTTGAGTGTTTCTATTATATTTTTATCCTTCAACGTGACATTGATAAATTAAGCGAAAATATGCATATTAACTACCTTTAACCTTAACTTTTGATTTTTAATTTTTGAGTGCACTGGAAGAATAAATTATATTTTAAATTTATAATAAATAAATTTTAGTTATGATACAATACTGTTTTAAAATTATTAAATTTTCATTTAGAGGTATATACTGGTTAATTGAAAGGGAAAAATTACATAAAATAATATTAGACTGTAAAATTATAAAAGCAAGATGTGTATAAATATTTATGATTACAGTATATAGGGTACTAAAATAAGTTACAAAGGACTTGTACTAAAGAAACTTGCCTTGCCCACTATCTAAATGGGTCCTTTGTAAAGGCTTTTTGCTGGTGGAGGTGAAGTGTTTTTGTTTCTTTCTTGTATGCATAGGTCATCTTTTATGTGCTTTTGCTTTGTACCTTTTGCATGATAAAAAAATAATGAGAAGGGGAAAGGTGGACACTATTTGACATAAAGAGAAAGAAACAAATAAAATATATACAATAATATAATCCTTATAAAAGATAATGAAAAGTAACCATGTGTCAAATAATGTTCGAATATAAGTGTTTATAAACATCATTGTTTGAAGAAAAAGATTTATATACAGTGGTTTTACTTGCACTTTTCAATGTAATTTTACATTATTTGGATGTAACTTTTGGAAGCAAATAAGGTTGTGTTTACGTGATCTATTTTCATCCTGAATGAGTTTTGAAACATGCACAAAACAAAACTTGAAACTTATATATAGGTGTTAATATTGCAGGATGCAGTAACTGCATTTTCAACTTGTGGTGGAATTACAGATAGTGCCCTCGCCCACTCCCAAAACCTCACTCCCATCCAATCCACTATCTCTGCAACTATTGATTCTCAGTCTTCCATTTGTGGTACCGGTAATCAACTAAACTGTATATGAAGTTTTGATCCCACCCACCCACTGTTTTTGGTGTCTACACCACCAAAAGTAGGAAAAAATTGTGGAAACTAAAATTAGAAAAGTCATATTTGTAAACCTTAAAGCATAATTTGAATTTAATTTATAGAATTATATATATATATATATATATATAAGTATAATAAACATGTACAGATTACTTTTCTAATTATTATTAATTTTTATTTTATAAATAATATAATTTAATATTATTGATATTAATTTACAAGTTTTATATCTTGATTTTCATAATTTTATATTACTTTCTTTCGATATTATATAGCATTAAAATATAATTTAAATTATTATCAATTTAACATAATTAAATCGATAAAGTATGAACCTATGTTTTAAAGCATCAATAGTAAAACAGTCTTTCCTAACACTTTTTATATTAGTCATTCATATCCAATGTGATTTGTGTTTTGTGTGGCACATGATCGTGAGTTCTTTTCTATTTCCATATAAAATGTGTCCCCATATAGTGTCAATTATTTGAAGTTTAATAAGTAGAATAAAGTGTACGGGAATTATTTGAAATTCAAACGTAAGTAATGGGTTATTGGGGATTATATTTTTGGTACAAATAATGAAAGCATTAGTAATATTATATTCGTATATATACATAGTTGAGCATTTTGGATTGAATTGGTTGTGGGGGATGCGTGCAGTTGGGAGCCCAGTGTCTGCTAACAAACCAGATGGAAGAGATAATAAAGTGAAAGGGGCGACCACAACAAGTGGTTCCTCACGTGAGCCATCTGATGAAGATGACGAAGGAGGTCTTTGTGAACAAAGCACAAACGCTATTGAGACCAAGCGTCTTAGAAGGTACATCCAACTTAGATACATAGTTTTGTGTTTCCATACTTTTACAATTCTTCCTAACATTCAATAAATAAATAAATATATAAAGATTTAATTTCAATTAGAAATATTAAAAGAATACTTACTTATATTATAGTAGATAACAGTTCTAAATAATAATTTTGTAGAATAATAGAGATGGATCATTTAAGACCTAAAATATTAGACTCATCACAAAAGTAAAATACATTTTAGCAAATCTTTGAAATATGTAATCTAAATTAATAATACTCGCATAAATGATAACTCTTATATGTAATACATGATATAGTAGTCACACTCAAACAAATTTGCTTGTCTACTATACTAAAAATGAGAAACAAGTGACAAAATTATTTACATGAAACTTATAAATAAAATAATTATTATATGTATTAAAAGTTGTTTAAGCTTAAGGTACATGGATTATAACGACTTTGTTTTGATCCTCTCACTTAAAAATATTTGTATTAGTCACAATTCTAACTATAATAAATTATACTAAGGACATATGTTTGTTGGAGTACACTTAAAATATTCAAACAAGACTCTCATATTTAAACATTTCAAACACATACTCTCATGCTAAGAAAGTCTTGAAGTCCTTTCATCTGGTGAAAATGGCAAATGAGATCGTCTTCCTTGCCACCTCAGTGTTGGCATTGTCAAAATTTTGCTATAAAAATAACATATGAAATGTTAATCAACTTATTAACTAGGTTATTACAAAAATTAACTAATGTAGTGTTGAAGGAATGTTTAAATACGCGAATGTCATGTCATATGAGATTTTTCTCTGTCTTTTCCATCTCTTCCTATGATGGAATCACTATATAAACATGGCGTCGTCGAGCTATAAGTCTCAAATGTCTCAAAAACTTATGAGCATTTAGACTTGATGTCTTGTGAAAACTAAGATCCACATAAACTTGTGTCCTCACCCTAGCAATTTGTCCTACAATCACCCGAGTCAACTAGGTCATAGATATACCTGGTTCACTCTTCCCATTATCAGATCTTATCTACCGTAATCTTGAAAAAAATGTCATTAATTCATTTCACCAAATAAATACATTATAACAATAAAAGCACGAGAATAACTTATTAAGTGAATATTTCCCATATCCCTTCATCATGATCACTTCAAATAGCATGTATTTCATCCACTTCATTTTCCATAATGATAGAAAGTGTTTTTTATGAGAAAGATAATGTCTTGTCTATATCTAAAGACTTGTCCTTGTGACTTTCGTGCATTCTTCTTCCTTCCACAACCATATTGACCATTTTTCATTGCACGAATCATTGATTATCTTCTGAAAGCATCTCTTTCAACAATTTTGTGAAACTTATATTAGTTATTTCATTTATTTCTTTTAAACTAATCAATCTTAAAGTTGCTAACACTCTTGTGAAGTTACTGTATCTTGGGTCAATTGTTGCTCCAAATTAGACTTCAAAGTATATGTTTTTCCAAAACTTTTTCTCCAACATCATTTATCACCTCCTCTAAATAATTATACATCCCTTCTTCAATTTTTTCTATTGTTGCTAACATTATTGGAATGTCTAATATTTGTTCATGTCATTTCCATATTGTATAACTTTTCACAATACTAAAGATAAACAAGTGATAATGTATCTCCCCAAGATCATGATGCATCTAATTTAGACAACGAATGTATAAACTATGATATGTCTCATTCATATAACACAACGGGCATTCATCCAACTTCAGTCCATAACTATATAGGTTACAAACACCATTCTCATGAATCATGCAATGTGATTTTCACTTTTGTAATTGAAGATAAGGTTCTACCATTCAGGAAAACATTTTCCATTATTCGCTAACATGTACCAAAAAATCCATTATGATAAATTTGACAAAATTTGGACATCATTTTGCATTAGTCTTCGAATTATAAGAAGTGAAAGCGGTAACAAAATACCAGAATCAAATATACACCTAAAGAATAATACAAAATAGTTTCCACCAAATTTTTACCAAATTTAAAATTAAACTTATAACGTGTATATATTGGCTAATTATAAAAAATAATTTTTTCAAACTGTTTAATACACAATTCAAAATTTAATACAAATGATTAATGTTTAACATTTATACTAAATTTAAATGGGAATTAAGGTGGCTCAATGTGTACATACATACAATATTCTATTTAAATTAATGCAACAAAAGTATAGTATATCACTCAAACATATTACAATATATATTACTTGATCTAATATATATTTTCCTATAATTTATCTACAATATATTTTATAATTTTCTTATAACTTAATCCCTAAAATTTTAAACATACTAATGACTAAATAATTAAGTTACTCATTAAAACTAAAAAAATAATCAATTAGTTCATATAATTTCTACTATTTCTAAAGTCTAAATTACAATTTTAAATATCCGACAATATTCTCCACTACAAAAAAAATTAATTTCAATATTTTAAATTTCAAATTTAAACAATTAAACAACACATTTAAAAATTAAAAAAATAATATTAATAAACAGAAACTAAGAATAATCTAACATAGATATATTATTGTGATTGAAATCTTAAAAAATAATTAATAAAATAAAGATATAGAACATAAACCTGATGACAGATGTTCATCTATATATACACAAATCCAAATGTGAGACATCCACCGCACAAATAGCAAGCAAAGAAGAAAGAAGAACACGCTTAGGGTTTTCCAAGAGTGTAGAAATACTCTCCCCACGCCACCACTGGAGAAGGAAAAGAACCACACGACAAATTATGAGAAAGAACCTCGGTGGTGTTTAAAAGATGTTTTACATCAAGTGTCCTAAGTTCAAATGTAAAAATGTTACTTTCTTTAAAAAACGTAACCATGTTTTTTTTTTTTTATGTCGTATATATGTATATTGGATATAAAATTTACGACATTAGCGACTTATTTGCTAGTAACAATTAGAAGTTATTACAATGGAAATTCAAAGAATTTTTTTTTCTTTTTTCTTTAATAAAATAAAATAGAACGCGCCAATTATGATGGGAGCAACAATTTAGAGCCATATTTTTTATGAGTTTTATCTATTTCAATAGAATTAAGTTAAATATATTAATGAGCATCATATGATTCACATCAATTGCACCTTTACCTGATTATGATGATCTCAGGAAGGATTCTAATAGAGAGTCTGCAAGAAGGTCGAGAAGAAGAAAACAGGCCCATTTGGCTGACCTGGAGTGGCAAGTAATTTATCAAACACTCTTCTCACCTTGTCACTTTTTATTCTTATTATTTTCTGATCACATCATTCATATTATTTTTACACTCATTCTTCTTCCTTCTTTTTTTTATCTCTTTCACTTTAGGGCACCCTATTTAAATACTTTCTCTTTTAACCGAAACATATTTTATAAAATTTTGTAAACATTATTTTTTATTTAATATATTAGAAATAAATTTTAAATTTAACTCAATCTTGACTTATAAAATAAAATTTATATTTATTTATAAACTATTAAAATATTAAAGATCTCACATCAATTTTAATTAATGAAATATTTTAATATAATTACTTTTATATATGAATTTATAAGTTTAATTAATAATAAAAAACTATGGTAAAGAAATGTATTATACAAAAGGGTAGTAGTACTTCTTAACCTAAAAAGATGTAAACATTTTTTTTCCTTTATCTAGAGCCCGTACCTCTCTTTTTCAGGTAGAAGGGATATGGAAGGGGGCTAGGCATAGTCCTTGACCTTCTGTCTAAATAATTCTTCAAAAGTCCTTACATTGATAAAACCCTAGTTTCTTACAATATATATAATATCGAATATCTCTCATAATTATTAATTGGGTATTGTATGTAGTGGTATATAGTAATTCCATTAGCATTATGAAATTTGGAATTTTGTTTTGTCAGGTTGAACGACTGAGGCAGGAAAACTCACACCTATTCAAGCAGCTTAGGGATGCAAGCCAACAATTCCATGATGCTGATACCAATAATCGAGTGCTAAAATCAGATGTCGAAGCTTTAAGAGCTAAGGTATAATAGTAACTCCTTCACTAAATTAGTTGTCACCTTCTTTCAGTTTACACAAATCTCAATTTTTTTTTAAATATTATATTTTTACTCAAATTTTAAAACATTGTAACTTGCTAATTCAACTTCTATGTTCATTTAGGTCAAGCTAGCTGAGGACATGGTGAGAAGGGGTACAATCACCCCCTTGAACAACCACATTCTTCCAAACCAGAATCAATTAAGCAGCCCCTCACTTCTCAACATCAATATCAATAATGTGCGTGGCATGGCACATGTCTCACCAACCATCACTGTGCATGGGAATGATGGTGCTTCATATGGTAGTGGAATCACAGTTAGTGGACAAAACTCACCTCTTCTCCTTGGAAACTTGGATATAACTTGCAGTGATTTCAATAGTGATAATGCTGTGAGCTCTATGACTAGCATGTGGGCTTAATCAATCCACCACAAATTAACTTTATGTATGTCTTGGCTTATTAGATTAATTTGTAGGTTAAATTGTGGAATTACATTCTACGAAAGACTCACTACATGTAAGAAACCATCTAGACACTTAGCATGTTGTGTGATAAATGATTTCTTCCTTTTTTTTTCTTGTGTTAAATTTAGTTAACAAAAACAAAGTGAGTTGTACAACTCATTCGTGACTGTTTTTTAGTTTGATAATTTTTTTTGAACTGCGAAGAATTGAATTAATGAAAACACTTAGAGTTGTTCCAATTCTATTACAAAACAAAAGAAAATTGACAATCTACACACGTAAAAGTCAAGTTTACAATACACCTAACAACAATCTAAACATCCCAAGACGCAACAAACTCAACTAAATGAATAATACTTTACAAGCACAAGTGCAGAGCTGCAATCATTAGGATGGCAAGGCTACATCAAAATAATTTTTAGCTATCTACTCCTAGCCACTAGTGTTAAGTCTAGGAGTGTGTCTCCTTTGAAAAGAATAATTCACCTTGCATCCCTTCCTTTCCGAGATTGAAAAGTCTTCCACACATAGTATCCTTTGCTTGGTCTTGTCTTGGTATTGCCATATGTATTGTACCTGCATTCCACAAACAAACAACCTACTTGTTGCCCCCTCCCCTATCATCTTACCAACTCTCCCTTCCAAGGCTTCTAACTTAGCTATGTATCCTCAGCCTGAATCTGCCAAGCAAACTGTTGGGCAGAAATGTCAGTCTGAATAAGATTTGTCCATCCTATGCCACTTAAACTTAGCCCAAGTCCAAGCATTAAGTTGTGCTAAGGTAAAAATTTCTTGCACATCCACTCTTCCATTATAGAACACAATTCTATTTCTCTGTTTCCAAATTTCATAGACAATTGCTACCCACATACCTTTCCACATCATATTACCTTTCCTTCCTAACCCTATAATATAACAATTTCCAAAATGATGTACAACATCGTTATGTCTAACAAAGGACACTCCTAACCAAATATCACAGTAGTCCCACACCTTCTGTGCTACCTCACAAGTTATGAGAAGATGTTGGATTGTTTCCTCCACCTTCAAGCAAAGAGGGTAAAGATTATCTTGGATATTAACTCCCTTTCTAGTTAAATTCATTCTGGTTGGTAACCTATCTATCATTGCCCTCCAAACACACACCTTCCCTGGACCAGGCACTTTGAGAGACCAAAGTGCCTTAAACCACCCGCAATTTGACGATTGTTGGTCTTCCTTTAAAGCTTGATAACCTAATTGAACCGAGTATGTGCTTGATTCCTTCCCATCCCAAATCCAACCGTCTGGTTATTCCCTCTTCCATTGGACATTGGTTACCAAATTAATTAATTGTTGTTTTAATTCTTCCTCTAATTCAAACAACTCTCCTTTTCATAATGGACACCATTTAAATTCCTCCCCGTTCCCTTTATCCACCCATTCACCTACCTCGCTTACTGTTCTGTCCTTAGACAAAGTTAAGGAATATAATCTAGGGAAAGTATCTTTAAGAGATCTTACCCCGATCCATTATCCTCCCAAAATTTTATAGTTCTCCCATTCCCATGTTTCCATTTGATCTTTCCATCAAACCAATTATGTGGCTTATCAACGTCACAAATTTTACACAAATCTTTCCACCAATATGAGCTTTTCCTTTCTACCATAGTTCGTGGCATTTCCCTCCAATCTCCATACCTGGATTCCAATATATCTTTCCACACTCCCGTTTCCCTTATCCCTAATCTCAATTTCCACTTAGCTACTAGAGTAATATTGAATTTTCCAACGTCTTTGATTCCCAACCCTCCTTCTTCCACTGGAGATTATACTTTGTTCCAAGCTAGCCACATGATTTTCTTACCTTCACTCCCCCAGCCCCACAAAAACTTAGTTTGGATTCTTTTTATAATTTTACACACTGGGGCTGGAAGTTTAAAAAAAGACATAGAATAGCGCGAGTGCGGTAATGACTGATTTGATTAAATAAATTCTCCCTGCCGTAGTTAAAAGCCTACCCTTCCAAGTGGATAAATTGGATCTAATTTTGTAGATTATAGGCTTCCAGAATTCCTCCTTCCTTGGATTCCCCCCTATTCTAACTCCTAAGTAATTAAAAGGAATAGCCATTCTGCCACAGTTTAAACATTTTGAGAAAATATTTAGATCCACATCGTTTAGCCCTATTGCCCCAACTTGGCTTTTGTGGAAATTTACCCTCAAGCTTGAGACAACTTCAAAGCTTCTCAAGGCACTAGTAGAAAAAACACATTCTATGACAGGATATCATCGCGGTTAAAAGGGAACCACAATTAAAAACAATGCGGTAACATTTTTGAAATTAAGTGCAACCATACCACCGTGGTTGTGCATAACAACCGCAATTGTATCAACGTTGTAGGAGATACCACCACGGTTGGAGTGAGAACTGCGATGATAAAGCACCTAAATATTTAAAATTGAGAAATTGTAGGGAGATACCAACACGATTGTTTAAACAACCATGCTGGTATCTTCACAATATATTTTAAATTATTTTGCAGGGAGATACAAGAGCGGTTGTTTAACCGCCCTTGTATGTGGGAATTAGGGTTGGATAAAATTGAAACTAGGCAAAGAGGCAGCGCTGATTTGAAAGAAAAGAAAAAGCTTGGTCGATGATTAACAAGGGTGGCGAGCAAAACCATGAAGGCGTGGAAGGCACAGATGAGTGGTTCCGGTGATGACAGTGGGCAGAGGTGTGTGGTGATGGTATTGGTAGGGTCTGCAGTGGCGAGTTGTGGTGGTGAGGTTGGTTGTGATGGTAATGGCAGGAGAAGACTGCGCGATCATCAGCGACTCTTGTTGATGAGGGGTTAAGGTTGAGGGGAACGACAGTGATGGTGGAGGATGGCTAGGAGAGTGAGAGAGAGATTAAGGGGAATGGAGAAGAGGTCATGGGAGCGCACGAAGATTTGAACCCAAGGTGATGGTTCATTAGAGTGAAAAATAGTGGCAGAAGGCGGTCACGGGTCTCGGTTGGTGAAAGGGGGCTCGCAAAGTGGTGAGGGTGAGTGCAATGGTGAGACACGGGGTCACGATGGTTAAGGTTTAAGAGGAGAGAAGAAGTGAATTGTAGAGAAGTGGTTTCCATTGACAATGGACGAAGGCAGCTGAGGCAGTGACGGAGAAGAAGAGGTGTTTGGTGGCGAAGGCGGAGGTTTGAGTAGAGGGAAACAAAACGACACTGCGGAAAATGAGGAGGTTTCGACAACAAAAAGTCGCGACGCAAGGTGGTTTTGGTTTTGCTGAAAACAATTTTATATTTTTTATTTCTGGTATTGTTGGGGATGTTCCGATACTACTGAGTCTTAAATTTTCTTGGGTTTTCCGATATTGAACATTCTGAAATTGAAATTTTTATTTTTTTGTTTCTGGGATTCTTGAGTTTTTTGTTTTCGAATTTGGAAGTGTTTGGTTTGGGTATTGAATAGAATTCTGAAATTTGGATTCTGAATTAACTGTTTCTTTCTCTAACAACCCTTTCTTGCCTTTCTTTTCCATTCTTGCTTTTCTTTCTCCATATTTTTCTGTGTTTCTTATGTGGATTTTCATTTGTAATTGCTTTGTTCAATAATGTAGGTTGTGTAAATACTTAGAGTATAACTTGTAATGTTTGTGTGTGTGAAAATTGAATTTTGAATTGAGTATGTTTTGAATTTAGATCCAAAGGGATTAGAGATATTGACTTTTGGTGGGCAGTAGATTGGTAAGGCTTTAGGATTTTGGTGGGCAACAGCGAATAGTTGCTGCCATTTTAAAAAAAAATTGCACATACCAGTGCAGTTGTAGAGAAAACCGCGTTGGTATTGCACATACAAGGGTGGTTGCTTAGCAACCGCCCTTGTATGTGCAATACTAGCGCTATTTTCTCTATAACCACGCTGGTATGTGCAATGACAACGCCTTTTTTTAGCCATTTTTACACAATATGAGCATTTCTTAACGTGGTTGCTAAAGAACCGCAGTGGTATGTTATACTTTCCATTACGGTTGTACAACCGCGATTGTATCTTTAGTACTTTTTATCACGGTTACATCTATCACGGTTTCGGAACCGCACTTGTAAGCCTTATATAACCGCGATTAAATATTTTTTTTCTACTAGTGAATCGTAGAAAAACAATGTGTCATCAGCGAATTGTAATAACTTTACATCGACAACCTTTTGTCCGACTCTAATCCCTTCCAACTGGCCTAGCCTAGAGGGTTCTCTTACCAAACCTGCCAGACCCTCAACCTCTATCAAAAATGGAAAAGGGGCTAATGGGTCCCCTTATCGGAGGCCTCTTCTAGGTTTAAACTCCTTAGTAGGGATTTAATTAATCAACACCGAAATAGTAACTGAGCTTAGACACATTTTAATCCATTTGATCCATCTATAATTAAAATCTAGCCTAACAATCATATATTCTAAAAATCCCACTCTATTGAGTCATAGACTTTTTCAAAGTCTACTCTGACAATCAGTCCCTTTGACTTAGCCTTTCTTAAGAAATCTATTGTTTCATTAGCAGTGATCACACTATCCAACAACCCTCTTCCTCTTAGAAAAGCAGATTGGTTCTTATCAATCACATTATGTAACACTGCCTTCAGTCTGTTCGCTAAGATCTTAGCTAATACTTTATACACACATCCCACTATTAATTATTATTGTTATTAATTATTGAATCTCTTAAAAGTAAAAAAAAAAAAAAAAAAAAAAAAAAAAAAAAAACACTTAATATTATTAAGTAAACAAGATTATTCATTCAACACATTTAAAATAAGGGGAAAAATATCAAGTCTTCTAAAGTTTATTTTCTTCATAAATAAATATCATAAACTTTAATTTTATTTTAATCGATTCTTCATTCTTATCTAATTAAAAAATATACTATTTTTCGTGACAATAAATTAGTATATTAACTTCAAAACAAATACAATTTTTATTCGATAATAATCTTACAATTTTTAATTTAGACGAATAAATGTACACTAAACCATAAAAATAATTGTATGAAGTAGTAAATTTATGCAAAGATAAAACTATTGATTTTCACATAATTGCACATATTACAAATTTTAATTTTATAAAAATAAATGGTAAATAACATCAATATGATTTTAACTAAGTTACACTAAATGAAAATCTAATAACAATTTAAAGTGAAATATTAAAAAAATCACGGAAAAGTTAAACAATTTGGTATAAATAAACTATACATAATCTAAGTAATTTAAGAGAATTGTAAATGGAACTCTTAAATGGATAAACTACCAAAAACATTTCATTTACGGCAAGAAAATTTATTTTTAACGGGGGTTATATTTGACGTTTCTGGCAGTTTTAACCCATTAAATGTGTTACCCGCAGTTTGATTTTTTTTCAAGAAGAGCCATCATCGTTAATGAATTACTGGCGGTTTTTGCTAACTCCCGTAACTTCCGCGGTTTCAAACCCCTCATTTCGTGGAGTTTCAAACCCCCATTACTTCTAACAGTCTGAAACCGCCATTATTTCTGACAGTTTCAAACCCCCATTATTTTCGACAGTTTCTATTTAATTCATCTGTTTTGTTTATATCAGTTTAATTAATTTTATGAAACAACCTAATAATCATATAAAGTAAAAAATTTAAAAAATATTGATATTAAGAATAAATCACAAAGAGCAAAGACTTTGAAATATTTGTATTTATAATAGAAGTAACATTCATAAAAGCAAAAAAAAAAGCAAAGTCTACGACTTCAAAGTAAACTAATGTAAACTTCAAACTTTAAGGTTTATCATTCGTTCTAGTCCTAAAATTAGACATAATGAAAAAACTAAATAACATTTCAGTTATGATTCTTGATGTTCATCATTTACTTCTTTGTTAGGGACATTTCCTTGATCAAATACCTAATATATAAAAAATAATTATAATTAGTAACATTCAAATTACAATATAATATATATTAATTTAATCAAGATTTAAATATTACCGCGATGATACTTGAAACATAGCAAAATCATTAGGTAATCTCTAGGATAATTTTTCACCAAAAAAATCATCAATGTCTTCATTTCATTGACTTGTGATGTTAGTGTAGAAACCTATTAGAACACAAAATCAATGAAATTAGTTAAATTTGAATAATATCAAAACTTAAACATTCATATAGGAATAAAAATATTTGATAAAATGAAATGAATGGAAGAACAAGAAGTGAATGATCAATTAGCAGTGCATTCAAAAATTTCAATTTAGGTGTGATCAATGCCTTTGATTCAATTTTGCTAATTTGAGTAGTTGGTGTGTGTTCCAAATTGAAAAATGGCAAGCATTATCCCAACAACATGGACAATAACTGACATGTTTCTTTTGATAAGAAATTATAAGGAAGGAGCTGGAAATTTGATATGCAATTAATAAAGTAGGCACATGAATTTATTTGGTTTGCCATGGAAATGGAATTCACATGGATCATTCTATTACTGCTCTCTAAATCAGAGAGAAGAACCTATCAGTGATCAGAGACCAATATCGCAATACTTATAACATGTTCTTTATATACTTGTATTTCATGTCAGAGGATGATAAATTTTAACAATAAGGTATTTGTTTCTTTAAGAGATTAAAATTTCAATATAAATAGTTAAAACAAAAAGAGTTGTTAAATTCTAAAAAGAAGTGAATTATTGGTTTAGAAATTATTTTTTTATATGCATACTTTATAAACTTTTCTTCAACCAATTTTATATTCAGAATTTGGTTAAAACTTTCTCTACTAATTAAAAAGTAAAAAATAAAAATGATGAGAAAATGTGTTTTTTTAAAGGAAAAGGTAAAAGGGCTAAAATGAGTGTGAGGGGCAAAATTTACGAGAGAAGAAAAAGTTGGAAAAAAAGGACAAGTGTAATGATTGAGAAAAGAAAAGAAAAATAGAAATATTGAACATATCAAAAGAAATTGAATGGTCAAAGTATAAGATATGAACGAATGAAAAATATATTTTTGTGGTTTTTTAAGTTTATTTTTAATATAATCCAATCTCAGCTATGAATGTGAACAATAAAAAATGAAAGTTATTTTTGTACTATAGCCACTCATTTTTCAATTTCAGTTTCCTGTTTAGAAACCGCTACCAAATAAATTAATTATAAACCTGATTTTGTAACTGTGTAGGAAGAAAAACTTGAACATGTCCCACTACATGAATAAGTATTGGAGCCAAATGCTTTAGATGGGTAAGGACCCAAACCTAAGCCCCTAACACGTCTACAATGTTCTTGACTTCCAAGAGCATAAGCTAGGGGGTCTTTACTTGATATTTTTTTTATATGAATGATGGTGTGGTTGATTCATATGCTTGAATTTTTCATTCAAAAAGTAGAAATAGAAACTAATTAAAATTACATTAAGTGTGGTGGACAATTATAGACTTTATTAGAATTGAACTTACACCAATTTCCCTTGCTTCATCACTCACAAATGCTCCATTAGCATGGTTATGTGTAACTATCCATACCTCTCCTCTATTAGCCTTCTCCTCTATTAGCCTTGTGGTCACACTCTTTCTCCTATAAAATAGAGGAAAAATTAAATGACACAATGTACATTAAACTAAAACATAAATTTCACATGAATATATCTATTGTTGTCATCATTTCATCTCTTTTCCTTGCAATGCTCTTAGATCCACCAACATGAACAATGGTTTGCTTTGTCTTGTTCTCTTTATTTTTTAGGGCATTGTCCTATTCATCAACATATAAAAACAATAAATATGAATGTAGATGATGGAAAAAGGTTTGAGTTATACCTTTGTTTTTGAATTTAAACGATAATCCACAAAAGAAGCTCATTGATCTCTATCTATTCCTTCTAGAGCCATTGCGATCAATTCATCTCTAGTACGTGTTCCATCATTCCTTTGTTGCCACAATTCTTATTTGTAGTTTCTCCATTTTATGTTCAATGATTTAAGGACATGATTTATATGAACATTATAATTGACATCAAATTTAGCCTTCAAAAAATAAAACAATCTAAGTTTGACAACAATTATAGCATAAGTACATTATAAATTTAAATTATACATTCTTGACCTGAATAGTGTTCTTAAGCATATTTTCTTTATAATCTTTAGGAATCTTCCTCCAACTAGAATAGATAAAAGGAATGCATTATAAGAGGTAAATGCTTTCATTATTCCATTGCACAACAATGCTTTCATTAGGGGGTAAATGCCAAATATAATTGGTTCTTAGCTGTTTTGTATTTCTCTTTCCTTGATCATCTGTGAGAGGTAACAATACCAAGCACAATCATTTATGGATTCCAAATTTGGCTAAGAAAAGAATTTAAACACATTTAGCTTACCAATGATGTTAACAAGCCATGCTCTTTTACAGACAATGGGCCTTTGTTCCTCTTCGTTTTCTTCCTCTTCATTTTTCTGAATATACATATGATGTAGCAACTATTGTTAGTGCAAGTACATGTCCAAATTGATGTGGTGGCTGAGAATCATATTGAGGTGTAAATAGAGGCTGAACATTGAATGTAGATGCAGAGTTGGCTTGACTAGTTGAAAATATCCTCCTTTTCAAGGTTCCTGAAATGATGTGAGAGGAATGAAATTAGTCAGTTTCATGATTAAGCATATATAGATTTTTCAAATAATAAACTAATCCACATTATTGTTCACTACATCAAAAATCATTTTGAAGACTTGTTATAGAAAACAATTTTAATGACGTTGTCATTTTAATCACGTAGGCTCCAATATATAAATTTGAACCCATTAACATTGTAGGCATTATATCGCTTTACGCAATCAATCAGACCCATAGCTATGAATTTTAAATCACCTGAATGGATACCAATTGATTCATTCCTTATCTAAAAAAGAAAAAATAAACAATCATATGAGGTGTAATATATATAACAATCAAATTTAATGGTATAAATATACATACATAACGTGAAAACCACTTTGGAAATTCCCTATGAACCCTCTTGACTATCACAGAGGATGATCATGTGCGACTTCTTAGTTGTCTTCGTAGAGTGTCTCTAAATTCCCAATGTGAAACATATAAGCTAATGTTAAAGAGAAAATCAGATATAAAAATAAACAAAAAGTTAAAGTCTGTTCATCCATGTATCCTTCTGCTATTGACCCTTTTGCTTGTGCTTTATTACGAACATAAGACTTTAATTTTCCTAGATACTTCTCAAAGGGATACATCCATCAATATTGGACGGGTGTTCCAAGCTTGGAATCTTCTACTAAATGCACAATTAAAAGAACCATGACTGTAAAAAAAGAAGGAAGAAATAACATCTCCATGTGACATAATGTGAGCATAACCTTACTTTGTACTTCGTCATGTTCATCCATTTTTAAAACTCTATTACATAGTTTTCTAAAAAACAAACACAAGTCAATCAAAACAGAGAAAACTCCCTTAGGGAGCGTCTTTCTCATTGCCAAAGGTAAAAGTTGCTCCATCAAAACATGTGAGTCATGACTTTTCAATCCTCCAAGCTTACGTTGTTTGACATCAATGCATCCACTAATGTTACTAGAGTAACCATCTGGAACAATTATGTTATTCAAAGTTTTGAGAAAGATATCTTTATTTACATTTGACAATGTATATATTGCAGGGAGATATCTACCATTCTCATTAGGCCAAAGATCAGGTCTAATACCCAGAAGAAGTAAATCCTTTCTTGCTTTTAGATTGTCTTTGCATTTATTTGAATTATCATTCAACAATGTATACACCATACTATCACATACATTTTTTTCAATGTGCAAAACATCCAAATTATGAGGCAACAAGTTGTCTACCCGATAAGGAGGTTAAAAAAATATACTATTTTTTTTGCTCATTCTTCAAGTGTTGGTTCTTTCCTAAATTCACCATTAAGATTCTAAACTTGTTGTAAGACATCATATTTTGAGATTGGCAAAGGTGGATTTCTATTTTCTATAGTTCCATCAAATCTCATACGAGCCAGTCTAAATCTATGCTTTCGATCTAACCAACGTCGATGACTCATGAAACAAAATTTACCACCTTTAAGAAACTTCCTAGGAGTTGTGTCAAAATTACATCTCGAACATGCCAACCCAGTATGTGTGTTCCATCCTAATAAGGTTCCAAGACTTGCAAAATCACTAATAGTCCACAATATGGTTGTATGCATATCAAACACTTCATTTCCACATGCATCAAAAGTTTTGACACTAGTGTTCCATAACTCTTTCAACTCATGTATTAATGGTAGTAAATATACATCAATATTATTTCTTGGAGCTCGCTTTCCAGGAATGATCATGGAGAGAATGAATGAAGTTTGTTTCATAAACATCCAAGGAGGAAGGTTGTACGATATGAGTACAACTGGCCAAATACTATGACTAGTGCTTAAATTGCCATATAGATTAAACCCATTAGCCAAACCAAGTCACACATTTTGAGGGTCTAAGAAAAATATAGGTTGCTTACAAGTTAAATGTCTTCCATGCTTCAGAGTCTCTTGGATGCCTTAAGATGCCTTCATTTGTACTTCCTAATGCATGCCATTGCATATGCTCAGCTATTTTAGAAGACATAAACATCCTCTGTCAGCGTGGCTTTAAAAGAAAATATCTTAAAACCTTTGCTGGAATCTTTTTTCGTTTATTACTTGTAGCACAACCACTTTGCTGGAATCTAAATGTTTGACACTTCTTACAAAAATCTCTATCTGCATCTTCTCCTAAATACAACATGCAATCATTCAGCCAAGCATCAATTTTGGTGCAGTTAAGACCGATTGCTAATTGTTTTCTTCGCCTCATAGAATGAGTTTGGGAAATTTAGCACGTTCGAAGGCATTTGCTAACAACTCTAGTATCATGGACATTGCCTTATCACTTATTTTGCATAGACATTTGATGTGATACAACATGATCAAGAAAGAAAGTTTAGAATATTTATCACACCCTTCATATAAACTCTCTTGACCATCTTGCATTAACTCAACAAAATCTCCAACTTCATCCATAGTATGACTTGACTATGCATCCATTTATTTCCCTATCATCCACCATGTCATTGCTATGTTGATGATATCCAAATGCATCATTAACCATGTCACACATTGGATTATTAACAACAACTTTCATTATCTTCTTGTGGCATTACATGTGTTTCATTTGTCACGTTTAATCTTGTTCTCTCCCCGTGTAGGAGCCACACTTTATATCCAATTGGAAATGGTTTAAGAATCAAACACTCATACACTACCTCACGACACTGCCATTTGTTAAAGTTGCATTTCTGACATGGGCATATAATCTTCTCCCTCACCACTATTAGCAAAGGCAAAGTCCAAAAATTTATTAAAGCATTCCATATATTTAGGTGTATTTCTAGGCATGTTGATCCAAGATTTATCCTTTGGAACAAGGTCTGTTCAAGCCAAGATAATTGACACTTGAGTACTTGCATAACATAACTACTTAACATATTCGTCACATAGAAGTGCAAAATTATGATTACAAGAAAGGAAAAGCAAAATCAACAGTAAGCTAAAAGAAGAATAAATGTCTGACCTCAGGTAGCTTGGAAGCGAATTACTTTATATAATCCCACCCAATATTCTTAAAAATATTGTCTAAGAGATCAAGTGATGGTAGCTTTTGATCACTAGGAATCTGGAAATTCATTAACCCAACTTAAGAAAGAAAACCTTTATTAGTATAACAAAAAGATTAATAAAAAAAGAATGAGAAAAATAATTTCATTGACAGATAATTGGACATTAACAAATAAATGTATAATGAGCGCTAACAATTCATAAGTGTATAATGAGCATTAACAATTCATAAGTTAAGGTTCCACACACACAAATGGAATTATTAGTTATTATGGATGAGAAATTAATGTCATTCTGACATCTTTAGTTTTTTCACCAAATGCTTTTAATGTTTCCCTTCATAATTTTGTGCAATTATCATTGTAGACAAGATATTTCATTCAAATTATGAACTTTTCAAACTCTTCATAGTCCACTCTTTCAAATCATGAGTTTGCAACATGAACCATTTAATTTATGAATAAACACAGTATGAAAGTCTTGCACATAGTATGAATCAGTTTAATCAGTCAAAAAGAAGGGAAAGAAGAGAAGCATGAAGAGTCAAAGTGGATGTTTGAAAACTTCCAATTTCCAAATAACATATTAAATGCATTTTCATCTCTTGTTGTTCCATTTCATGTTTCAACTGTGGTTCCTTTTCATGTCTCAATTTTAGAAATTATTCATTCTTTCTAAATTTTTTTATTTCAATAACAAAATTATTATCTTTTTTTTCTATTATATTGGATAGAGAAAGGAATTAAAATAATACAAAAGTTGTATAACTTTCTAAATTCTTGAAAAATAACCCCCCCTCTCTCTCTATATATATATATAAGTAACGGTAGAAAATCAAAGTGTGAATTTGATGGAATTTACATAAATTTTCCAATAAACATTTATTGAAAATGTAACTAATAAGTTTCAACCACATCTAACCTAGAGATGAAAGAATTGAAGGAACGGACAAAATGAGTTAGAAATCGTAGGTTTAGAATTAGGTCAGCTACACAAACATCAACTACTGCTAAGAAAATTGAAAAGAGAAATTGTTGAGATCATATAGAGTGAACTGAACTAAGTGAAGTATCCTGATAAAATTACTGAAATATTTTTCTTTTTTTGGAATGTTATATATCACCCCACAACTTATCCCTGCTCTTTCTCTCGTGTCAATTGGTTTATACAATCGAGCCAAACATGTCGTGGCCATAGCAAGACAATAGACCATATACCATTCTGAATTGTAATTATTTAAGCATGATACCAAATCATTGCTGAATATTTAATAATCCAAATTCCATCAGTATTAGGAATTCAATGGATTAAAATATCAAATAACGACATCAAATACAGAAGTTTATAAAACTGCACAAAACAGGCCATAGCCTTGGACAAACTACTATGTAAATTAATAAAGAGAATAAGTATTTAATTAAGATACAAAATGCAGTACAGAGAATAGTCAACAACAATATATTTAAGCAGACCAAACAAATTCCACAAGTTACAGAGGTAGAAAGAAAGAAACACACCGCTCCTCACTGCTCGTCCTCGCTCCTCCCTGCACCGTTTCGGACCGCTCCTCCGCACGCCGTTTAGCACTGCTCCTTCCTGCACCGCTCCTCCCCGCACCGTTTCCTACCGCACAGTTTCGCTGCGTCATGCCGCACCACACTACATTGTGCCATATTGCTCCTCCCCAATTCTAGAAAGTTCAGATGATTGGGAAAAAGAGAATGGATGATTGGAGTAAAGAAGATTTGAGATTTTCTAGCTTTAGGTTAGCTTAAGAAATAAGAGAAGGGGGAAATGAAAGAGGGAAACCTAATAAAAGAGGGAACAATTGTAATGAAAGAGAGAGATTTTTAAAATATGATGAAAAATATTTTAAAAGTTTTTAAAAAACTTAGATAGGCATAGGGGTTAAGGAAACCCCTGGAATGTATTTATTATTGGAGGTTATTATAACCCTCTCTAATAAATTTCCATTAAAATTAAACTTTTTTTGTAACGATCATTCATATTTTTAATGTAGAATTTGAGTATTTTATACCCAATTTTTCATAACAAGAATCTTTTATTATAAACAGTTGTTGACAATTACTTTTACACTATTGATTAGATATAGCATGCACATTAAGATGCGTTTTTTTTCTCTATTAGTGTAGTTTTTGTAAGTAATATCCAAAATGGACAAAAGTTATTTTTATATACCATTGGCAACTAAATCTTGAAATTGTACATTTGCAAATACGATTTCAATTAAAAATTAATTGAAATTAGTTGAGAAATCGCCAACCACGTGGTCGTCTTCGTTCAAGCTTTGCCTTGTCACTGTTGGCAGTTATTTTACAGACCTTGCACGGTGCTTTGACACTGTGGAGATGTGTTTTTTTTTTTTCGGAACTTTCACATGGTGCCCTGCAAAGATTCCTAACACATTTACACATCATAGGGGTGTGGTGATGAATAGTTCTGTGTAGAAGAGGTGAAATTGAATTTAAAGGCACCAGTTCTACATCTTTGAACCGTGTCATTCGCATTCATTCACTCTTGTCCTTCGTTGATTCTTGATAGCCAGTGCAGTCTGAATCTTTCACTTCAAATATAGCTTTGTTAGGAGGTGTAAGGCTATGTTACAGAACTTCAAGTGTAGGGTGCAGTTCATTGAGGTAAGCATTCAAATACCATGTATACTGCAATTGTTAATTTCAAAATTCATGGCTCTTCATTGCTTGTACTACATAGTGTTTACGTTGGTGGGTAATCTGTGCCATTCAATTTTATTTATATTAGACCTATATTTTTCAATTTTGGTGCCTCTTCATTACCTGCACTGCACGAAAATAACCATCTCTTCATTTGTGCATGCCCTATAACTATTTTATTAATATTTTAATTAAAATTTATTATGTTATTTTAATTGAAAAAGTCGTGGCACAATTTCAATTACACAACATGGCCATTTTGATAATAAAAAAAAAACTGCCCATTTTGAACATTTTTCGCAAAAAGTGCACTAGTTTGAAAAATTAACCTTACGATGACAACTGTCCACTTATAGCATATGCACAATAGAGACATGACTTGTTACTACCTTGCCACAATCTTCCCTAGCCTCTTACCTGCATATAACTATCTTCTAATTCAGACAAGAGAGAGGGAATAAAACGATAATACTTTTGATAAATATAGCAAGTGTTGTATAATCTCCATGTAACAACGTCACCATGAATTAATCAAGAAGAATAATAGAGAAATCAATGTCGTGGGATGTAACCACCTATTTCTTCTCATTTCGTGTATAGCTATAGTGAACAGGATATGTGAAAAATTTTTCAATGTTAGAAACATGTCTATGAGGTGTTTATACCAAGAAGATTGAATAGAAGGGGGCAGAGCTATGCTTTTGTAAGATTTTGTGATGTAAGAAATCCAAGGAGGTTGGAAAAAGAACTTGATGCTATTATCATTGGTAATGTCAAGATATATTTCAATTTACCAAGGTATAAAAAGGAGACAAACATAACATGGGAAGACATATAGAAGTTGAGAACAAAAGACAACAACAAAAGTAAGGAGATAAAAAACAAAGTAAAAACGGTATGGAGAGCTAAAGCTAGATATCAACCTAAAAATTAGACCACAAGTGAAAACAAACATGGTACAGGTAAGGGTATTGACTGGTGGGGGTCAACCATATAGAAGTGTGGATTCCCTACAAATGGTTATGATGAGAGAAGGTCTGCTATCAATAATAATACGCTTCCTAGGTTATAATATGGTACTGCTTACAGGCCAAGACAGGATCGATGCTACTAAGTTGGTAACAGAGAATAGGAAACTGTTGGAGGAAAATTTTTAAATCTATGGTCCCATGGTCCGAGAGTCAAATCACAGGTAATAAACTTGTTTGGGTAAGGTGCAAAGGATTACGTTGTCATTATGGACAGAGGAATGCTTCAACAAAATCGTGGCCACGCAAGAAACCCTTACCGCAATTGATAAAGCTACAACTTTATGGGAACGATTAGAGTTTGCAAGGATTCAAGTCATATTATCGATTGGATTGAAGGTAGAAAGTTCAAAGGATATCAAGATAAACAAAAGGTTGTAAAGAGTTGCTTTAAAAGAAGAAACATCAGAGATAGAGCATGATTAATTTCGAAGGTGGTTTAACAATACCAAATCGGACTCAACTTCATCAATAGACACAATAGTCAGGACAACCTCTTATCTAGCAAAAAGGTATGGGATGATATGGAAGATACAAGGAGTGCAAGTGGAGGAAACAACACAAGAATCGTCCGAAAACCCTAAACATGCATGTTAGAAAACCCCAAAAGTCGATGGGTCACTGCATAAGGTGGATAATCGAAGGTGCGACCAAAGCTCACTTAACCAAAAAGCTAGCACCATTAAGGCAAAGATTAGTCTTGTAGAAAGTGTCACAGAAGCCCCTAGTGTTCCTTGCACAAAAATGCCAAAGTCCAACTGGTAATATGGAATAGCCAACTACTATCCAATAGCTCAAAAGCAGGTCCAAGCCCGTCAAGAGTGTTGGCCTATCTAACAAATGATGAATTCTTCCTCCACCCCCGTACCCTCTTCCTGCACCTCCATACTTACTGTTAAAAGATAATTATGCCCTTAAATAAAAAGTACAAAGACAAGATACCCTCCACCTCCTTCACCCTTATATCCGGTTCTCACTTTCATTGTAACCCTAATCCGATTCATTATTCTCACCGTCGGAAGCTTTCGGTGTCACTCGTGTCTTCATCCGATTCACTCCATAACATCCTTTTGAGCCTCTAGCATGCACGGATCTGCAATTGCATAGCTGGTGCGAGGAAGAAGAAGCCCATCTGGTTCACAACTTGTCTGTTTCGTTCCTTACTCCCAAATCTTCAATTAAACCTTCAAAGAAGTCATAGGTAAGTAATTTTTTATGTTTATTGGTAATTAGTAAGTGGTATTTGTCAACGCCCGATTTTGTCTGGGTAATCTTTTAAATTAAAGCATAATGATAAAAATGAATAATAACATAAAAGTATATTTATCAGTTTAAGTTTTCTTGGAAAAGAAAATAATAAAAATAAAAGAAAAATTACAAAAAATTGAATTTTTTCACTAAAAAAAAGGAAAAGGTGGTGATTTTAAAAAAATATAAAATAAATAAAATAAATAATTAATAATGAAAAAAACGAAAATAACAAGAAAATAACAAAAATATCTAAATTAAAACAACAGAATCTGAAAATTTTAAAAAAATAAATAAATAAATAATAATAATAAAAACAAATATAACAATAAAAATAACTGCTTCCAAACTTGATTTGCAAGATTTAAAAAAATAAAAAATAAAAAAGGTTTTGCTTAAATAAATTTTATAAAAGTAAAAAAGTGGAGTAGTTTAGATTTCTTTTTCATCCGTTAATGTTTTTTTAAATAATAAAAATAAAATAATAAAACAAACAAATAA
>Ga0209700_100655_pt1 | contig 67712 bp, 33 predicted proteins | sample SiratroredBW_FD_187528 | JGI IMG/M metagenome (GOLD analysis project Ga0209700, IMG submission 187528) | Root nodule microbial communities of legume samples collected from California, USA - Siratro red BW (SPAdes) (version 2) | ecosystem: Host-associated > Plants > Roots > Nodule | place: USA... | reverse complement strand
AAAAAAAAAAAAAAAAAAAAAAAAAAACCGATTCAAGCAAAATAGAGAAGTTCACATAATGAAAATAACTTGATCTCCCTTCGGTTCTCCCAAATCCCTCACTAGCTCCTAAACATCATCCCAATTACATTCGTGGGTTAAACAGACTGGAATCCTTGCATCTATTTAACATCTCGAACACTCCACAATAGCGAAGCATTTTATCGAACACCTAGTTAGCCAAACCAATGCAATCGCATGGTGAGCAACATCATCGGTTCTGACTCGAAAACTCAATATTTCCAATCAGACTGTATTTGTTCATTTATAGATTCAATCCAACCATTAAATTCAATAATGAAATTAAAACAACAAATGAGAAGGTAATTGCAGAAAAACAATACAAAACGTGAACCTAGGGATAAACGGAGACGGGAGAACCTTTAGGGACTGGATTGAGTAAAAGCTTTAGCCACTCATTGTGAAATGAACATGAGTAATAGCCAATGAATATGAAAATAAAAGTGTAGAAGCCAATGAACATGAAAATAAAACAGCAGAAGCGGAGAACGAGCCAAGAAGAAGCAAGTAAGTGAAACTGTATTCAAAATTTGTGTCAAAGAAAATGTTGGTTGTTGCCCTACACAAGTCTCCAATATTCAGAGTTTTTTTCTTGACCTAAGGTGGCCCAAGCCCACCTGTACATTGCCCTAATAAACCAAAAACAAACAGTTTTTATCCCGACTCATTTGGGGGTGAAATGACTAAGTTGTCCTTAATTGAATATTTCTGCTCAAAGTGTTGTCCAGATTCCCTACGCCAACTTCAAGGCTGATTTTATCTACTTTTTAGTCTGAATTTTCTTGTATCCTCTCACAATGTTTGTAGATCTTTGAGTTATCTACAAAAAGACATAAAGATTAAGTTAATCCAATGTCTATAGAAAAAGTTATGGACAAAACACGAAACATGCTCAAGTTTGAAAAATTTCCGAAATTTTCATCAAATTGAGTCAAACTTTTAATGAAAGACCAATGAGCCTAAATACAGTAAAATGGTCCAAAACTTGTCATTATTATTATCACTATGCAGTAGGAAAGTGGTTAAAATAAATACATATCAGAGAACCACTTCTAAGAGTGATGGTGATTTATAAAAATGAAACCTCAATACTGATTTTCCTATTTATATAAACTTTTCTCTTTTTAAAAAAATATTTAGGTATCATCTTATTTATATCTAAAGCTAAATTATAGCTTCCAATACGTTTATATTCTAAAGCTATTTTCTAGGGTATTACACTAAGTCTTTATGATCAGATCCAATATTCAAAGTCTTCAAGAAATATGCTTGATTAATGAAATACACTTCAACTCCAACATCTCTTGAAGTACGCACTAAAGTTGCTTAATGCTAACACACATTTTGATGCATCTCATGTTAACTATAAAAAAACTATTTGTCTCGTATGATCCTATGTTTTACTCAAGATTGGTTTAAGCTCTCTAACTAGAATATGATAAGTCATATCAGCTATCAAGATGTTTCTTAAAGAAAAGATAATTATTTAATGTTGCATAGAACACATTTCTTTCAAGTGAAGTTGTTCAATGGATTGAACATCTATTTTCTCTACTCCTTTATTTAAATCATCCAAGTTAAAGACAAGCAAAGAAGTGATCAAGAGTTGTAAAAAAGGTGTTGAATTTTCCACTTAAAGCTTTCAATTCCCAGAACTTCACAAGAACACTATTTATTTTTTTATAACAATCTAGTAGAGTGTTTAATCTTGTATGAGTCAAAGGACATGTTTTCTATACCTAGTGAGTATAACTTTATGATCTTTTATATCACTCTCTTTCTAACCAAACCCTTCACTAAGAGTGACTACTTTTCAATCAATACTTGTGTCTAACCAAATGGTAAGCTATTAGACTAAATATTTCAAAAAACTGCCAAAGTTTTTAATACACAATTCAATTCTCTCTTCTTGTGTATTTTCACTTCTTTTAATAGTTATGTAGTGCTAAAGTTGACCATTTTTATCATTCTAGTAATTTCTATGGAACCAAAAATCATCTATTACGGTCTTACCATCTTGGGACTAAAAAAAAATTATAGGACAATATAAAAATTTATACTTTGGTTTCACTTGAAAATGGCACCCCATTGAAATTTTGGGTCAAAATAACCTCCAAATTGAGTGGGTTTTAAGGATGAATATAAAATTTAGCATGATAAACTTCCCAAGCCCTCAAAACATATTTGATACATGTAAAGATAGGATTATAGAAAGTGGTCTCACATGAAAATTCATTTCAAGTAAAAATCTATGTTTTAGACATTCAAATAAACTAGTTTTAGGTCACAATGAATCTAATGATCTAAAATGAGTTGTGTAACTCATATGGTTATGAGATTTGATGGGTTAGTATACTTTGATTATAAAATTGAGAAAAAAAAATTAGATACCGAAATTCCCCTTGTGTAAAAGGTTATGGTAGTGTTAACGTTAACAATTTTTACCATTTCAGTAATGTCTTTTAAGCCTTCCTCTTTGAAATCCATTTTTTGTTTTAACTTTTTGAGTCTCATAATTAGTTTTATGGTCATCAATAAGCTAATTAGTTATGTGTGTTGTGGTTTCCTTGGACAAGGTATTCTTTTGACCCTAATAATGAATTTACCTCGCAAATAGGTATCTTTGTATTTGAGGAAGTTCTTCTAGATATATAAGAAGTTGATTTACATCCTTGTTAGCATTTTTTCGCTATGATGGCAAATGCAATAGTTTCTCATGTAGCTAAGTAATAAATATATTGTTCTCTCATAAGGGACTTGTGTAATAAACGACAATAAATACTATTGATAACAAATTTAGACTACAAATTATTCTCAATATTTGAATTGATAAACAATAAAATAAAATTGTGAAAAAACAATTAGAATAGTCTTTTTTTTGTAATTCTACGAGCACATGGAATGTGGAAAAAGAATGGAAAGGATATGGAATGCAATTCCTAGAATTAAATTTCATCAAACCCCACTCTCATGCCTAAAATATTTACCTTATTTCCAAACAAATGTCAATGTCAACCCATAATAATACCTAAACCCTAATTCCTTAGTGAATGAGCCTAAAATTATCTATTAATCGTTCAATTATATACATAAAATCTGTAATCACCACAAGGGTCTTAAGACAACAAACAAATCATGTTTTACTCCTATAAATAAGCCTTCATTTGGTATTTTGATTCTGATCCAGATTACAAATCATATTTCCCAACACCTAAGAATAAATGATCAAGCCATGAATCAACACGAAAGACATATATATATATATATATATATATATATATATATATATATATATATATATATATATATATATATATATATATATATATATATAAACCTAATTTTGATTACATGAAAATTCAATTGATTACATCAAACCCCAACAAGATGAGGAGAATTAACACTAGAGGAAGATGGATATACTAAGAGGAGAAAAAGAAAACCCTCCAAATCCTAGCTGTCATACCAAGGCTACATTTTTCTAACTTCCAAGCATAGCCTAACTCCGAGATGGAGTGAAGAGTAATGAAGTCTTCTGGAGTGCCTAACCCTAATGCAGAGACCTCTTTAAATACAAAAAGTGATACTTGGTGCAATTTAGATCCATGTAACTCTTAGCCCAACTGGCGCCCAGTCCGTCTGAACTAGTGTTGGGCCCAATTCATCTGTGTCAAATTTTATCTTTTATCTCCTCCTTCATGGGCTCAAATCCTACTCTTATTTATCCAATAGTTCTTATTCAATTATCTGACAAAATTAATGGAATTTAGAGTAAAATTTGATAAAAACTCAAGTGACCAATTATTTATAGCAAGATACAAATTATTTATAAAAAAGGATAAAAACATGGGATGTAGGAGGTTTCAAGCTTAGAAAAAAGTTGATTTTATTATGAAAATAAGCCTAAAAATATGATAAAAAATAAATATTATCAATCTTTGTTTGAAAGTTCTATACATAACTGTTTCATTCTTATGGAACCTAAAAACCATAAAAATAAGCATTATCATTTCAGGAGAATAAGAATGTGTGTGAAGAAAAGAGATAGGGTTTTACATGAAGAAGATAACACATGTGTTATGAACATGTGAGAGAGAAGGTTTTAAATTCATTTCTACATCATTATTTTATTAATCGATATCAGTAGACAGATTGATAGATCTAAAATATCAAATGGCCTAAGAAAATTGTCCATTGGTTGAAGAATTTATCCACTAAAATAAGAATATACTGAAAGCAAACAAAAGTTTATACACAAAATAATGCCATAAAAACAAATCCAACACATAATATTTCATCATCATAGAGTTAAACTTCATACAAAGAGTTGAGCAAAACTCCATAATTTAGAACATAAATTTAATTAACCTTTCTAATTAATTTAACCAATTTACTCTTTACTTCCATATTCATAGAGAAAAACAACTAACATATGATCTAGTTGTACGAGTATTGTGTCTTAAATACACATAAACAAACACATACATATCCGCACAAACAAAAATAGAAGGACAAAGGACCTGCTGGAAGACAAAGGCAATTGTAGCAAAAGAGAACTGGTGTTGTGAAGAAGGCAATACGTGCCGACAGAAACACACATATGAGGACAAGAAGCAATCAAGCACCGATGGCAAGGAGAATGGAGTTTTATTGTACGACAAACAAATGGTACTAAAAGGAGAAGGGCACAAAATCAACACTAATGGTAAGGCTCTATCTATTTGAAAGGAGAAATAAGAGTGTAAATAGTGAAAAAAGCCTTTGTGTGTTTCAAGGCACATTATAAATTACTTTTAATATCGATTGGTTGTCTTATAACAGATGTTAGAAGTACCTTTCAACATCGATTTAGAATTCAATTGAAGTTGGATGGTACTTTTAACATCGATTATAGACAACTAATCTCGAAAGATACTTTTAGCAATGGTTACAAGACAATTAATGTGGAAAACATGTAAAATATTACAATTTTACCACCATACATAATCCTATGTAACTTGTAAAATAATCATTGTTGTAGGTTGTCATTGAAAGTTATCTATGTAATAGTGATTGGAAACAATACATAAATGTGATATCCAAACTTCAGTGATAAAATAATGTTGATGAAGTTATCAAGTGGTAAGAACCTGATACACATTTTTTTCACAATACTTTGTTAAATATGTGCAAGGAATTATTATCATTGTATTCTAGTAACTTTTTGCTTTTGGGAGACTTCTATTACAAATCAGATGTTAGTCTCGAATAGACTTACTCGACATCTATCTTTCAAAAGTTGTTGAGCCTTATTCCTTTGTGATTGAATGTATATTATGATGATGATGATGAATTTGAGGTTGTGAACCCTTGGTTGAATTTTGAGTTTGAGAAGTTTAGTGAAGTAAGAATGATTTGATGGTATTACATATATGTTATTTTATATATTTTGCTAGCTTACCCTATGTGTTATATGTATTTTAATTTCTTTGATAAATGTGTTTTGTCATGTGAACAAATTATGATAACCACATGGACTAAATTAGGTGGCGTGTACTTATTTTAAATTTTGGAAGTTATACTTCCAAATTTTCTGGAAGTACGATATGAAATAACTTTTTTTAAAGCCCATATGTTTGGTATGTTTGGGTATATAATATTTATTTCAAACATGCATGATACTTTTGTATATACTTAAGTACTTTATCATTCTTATTTTAGTTTAAGATAAATCTTATTGGAGACATTGCAACATTGAATATATGAATATATTTAACATGATAACATAATAATTAATAACTTTAATTCTTAGTTATATTTATTATTATTATCAAAATTCTCATTCAAGGGTCCTCTACTATTGCTGAATTAGACCTTGTAATATCCTTTACTTTGTAAAGTTACACCTTTCAAAAACTGGTAGTTAAGAATACTTGTAGTTCTTACTTTCAAGGGAAAATTAAGATGGAATAACAAGAAGTAACTTGTGTACTGTCATTGTAATCAAATTTTTATTAATGAAATCTTTTGTCAAATCTTAATGGAAAATTAAATGTAGATTAAGTATTTCGGGTGAACCAATATAAGTTTTCTCTATTATTTTTATTCATCAACGACCTACGCTAGATGATCTAGTGATCTCACATAAAAAAAAGAGTCTTGTGATCTATTCAACTCCCTTCTAGGGTCTGCTTGTACCTTCAGTCGACATCAGTGCTAACCTTCTATGATTAGTTCTTGAAAGAATGAGACATCAAAAAGAAGAAAAGAAAATTTCTAACCTTAAATGCTCATAAACAAAAACAAAAAATAGGTGATATCATTTGCCAAGACTTTCAACATAGAAGGAAGTTAGATGACTCTAAAGACAAAGTTGAATGAGACAACAAAGAAGAATTCTCCTTTCTTCTTACAAGAACTTCTCTCTACTACTTATCAACTTTTAAAAGCTTATAAAAGTGTTGACACAAATTTGAAAAATATGACTAATGAACTCAAGGTTTTAAAAATCAAGTATGAACAATCATACAATCTTGCTAAAGAACACTTGAAACTAAAACACATAAATGAAACATTGTATGAAGAAAATAAGAGTCTTGAAAATAATCTTGGAAATGAAAGTACAAATTTTTGAAAATATTAAAAAGGAAATGTTTTCAAAAACTAAAAGTTTAGGAATGACTTTATCCTTAATAGATGCAAACAAAACAACAGAGGTTGAATAGTGAAAAATACAACATTGTGGAAAGTCATTTCCCAAATCGCTATAAGGGATGAAAGACTTGATCTTCTAATAAGTATGTCAAGGAAACCCCACATTAAAATAGAAATTGGATACAAGAAAGAAAACCCTTATTAAAAGGTAAATCATGCATTATATATTGCATCACTTAGTGGCATTCCTAAGAAGCAACTACATAGACTCACTAGCATGAAAGTACCCAAGTTCATTTGGGTACCAAAATAAAAAATAATTTCTCTTGCACATGTTCTTAACAATAGTAAATAAACACTTGACATGCTACCTAGACAACGGATGCTCGTGACACATGACAAGAGATAGATGTTTATCTCCCGAGACTTAAAGGGCAAGAAAGGAGGAACAATTAAGTTTAGAGCAAAATAGAAAGATATCATAATTGGAGTTGGTCAAATAGGTATGAAACTTGGCCTTTCTATGAATAACATTATCAACTTAACATAACTCAGTTGTGTGAGATTATATATAATGTTGTTTTTAACAAAGAACAATACATAGCACAAAGTTGTGATAAGACAATTATTTGCTTTCAAAAAACAAGGTAACTTATACAAGATTGGATTAGACAAGTTATCATCTCAGAAGATCTTGTGCATCATGTATATAAAGAAATGTCAATCTCAAAATTGCATAAGCATAACCTCGTAAGGAGTTTGTTGGTCATATCATTCAAAGACAATCTTCTTTGTGAATCATGTATAAAAGATAAAAAAGTTAAAATTTCTTTTAAAAGTATGAACAAGATTTACACACATAAAAACATTGTGTTACCATATTAGGACTTATTCTATCTGACAAAAGTTGTGTGTCTCAGTGGTAAACAATACAGTCTAGTCATAATAGATAATTATATTGGACGAACATAAGTGAAACTTAACTTACAAGGATGAGTCTTTCAAGGAGTTTATAAATTATACAAACATTTTCAAAACCAAAATGGTTGATCCATTATTTCAATCAAAGCTAATTATGGAGGAGAATTCAAAATAAAATCTTTCATGCTTTTACCAAAAATATGATATTAAGCATAATTTTTCAACTTCAAAAGCACCTCAATAGAATGGTGTCATGGAGAAGCAAAATATATATTTACAAGAAAAGCTAAAATGATTTTTTTTATAAATCTCATGTTAGGAATTACTATGCATATTTTCGTATTAGATAGGTTTAAACTCTAAGATTCACTAATCATCTGCTGGATACTAACTTCACTCCTAAATACTTTTGAGTTGAAGCAATGAATATTGCTTACTATTTACAAAAGTACAATTTATATTAGACACATAAAAACATTGTGTTACCATATTAGATAAGAGTTGTGTGTCTCAGTGGTAAATGATATGGTCTAGTTATAATAGATAATTATACTGCACAAACATAAGTGAAATTATTAACCTAGAAGCATGAGTCTTTCAAGGAGTTTATAAATTATACAAACATTTTAAAAACCAAAATGGTTGATACATTATTTCAATCAAAATTGATTATGAAAGAGAATTCAAAATAAAATCTTTCATGCTTTTTACCAAAAATACGATATTAAGCATAATTTTTCAACTTCAAAAGCATCTCAATAGAATGGTGTCATGGAGAAGAAAAATAGATATTACAAGAAAAGCTAAAATGATTTTTTCTTATAAAACTCATGTTAGGCATAACTATGAATTTTTTCGTATTAGATAGGTTGACACTCCAAGATTCACTAATCATCGGTTAGATACAAACTTCACTCCTAAATACTTTTGAGTTGAAGTAATGAATATTGCTTACTATTTACAAAAGTACAATTTATATTAGACAGTTGATTGAAATAACTCGTTATGAATTGTCAAAAGATTTTAGAAATCTCAAAATATTTTATTTCTATCATTTTGGTTGTTAATGTTTTATCTTGAACACCTACAACTCTTTGGAAAGTTTGATTCCAAAAATGGTGAAGAAATTTTAATTAGATATTTTGAAACATCTAAGACCTATAGAGTCTATAACTTTAGAACATTTATATAAGGAATGTTGTGTTTCTTTTACTTCTTTACATGAACATAAACAAAGCACAAAACAAAAATATCACAAATATTTTTCATTTTTTTGTCATGTGATAAGTGCTCTTATTTTTTTAAATATATTCTTTACATATATGACATTAATATAGTCATTCTAAATATTTATTTAAATATAATCATCTTAATTATAAATTGTTATGTTTTTTATGTTGTTTTTAGATGACTTTCTAAATTAATTAACATGATTATCATTAAGATTTAATTTTATAAGGAGAAAGAAAATTAATCGCATTGTAATGTTACCTTTATCAACTATATTATGAATTTCAGCATGTTTGATCTTATTTAAATATAAAAGATTTTTTTTTCTAACATTGTTACTTGTTATTTTTAATAAAAGATGAGTAGGCTTGTATTTGGACCAAATGGTCTAGGATATTTGGACCTATATTTAGGAATGTTTGGGCTTATAGTGTAGGACAGTAGACAAGGGATAAATTAGTATTAGAGTAGTCTACAAGGGTTACAATTGGACTCACTTGAGCCCAAGGGAAACCCTATGATGCCCAAGGCATAGAGAGGTGAATGCTTTTCTTATTTTTGCACATGTGTGCAAGTATAGAAAGCATGAGTGGATAGGTGTAACTTTATCCATTTTTTGTGCCACATTTGTCGGAGCACATGAGAGAATTCAAATTTGAATTTCCCTTGTTCTTTAGCTCCCTAAGTTTGGCCTCTTTACTTATAAATAATGGTCTCCATCCATTGTAAAAATTCAACTTTTGAATGAGTAGAGTTATGATACACAATTACTCCTTGGCTTGTTCTTGAGTCTCTCTTGGTTAGCCTCCTCATAATTCAACTCTCTTGTTTATCTTCCTTGAGAGTCGGTAGAACCTTTCTCTTAGAAATCGCTTTCCACCACTTCTCCTCCATAGAAACTCTCCTTCCAACCATAGCTTCTGCCATCTACTTCCTTCTCCACTGCTTCAAGTTGCTTAAGCTTGAAGGAATTTTATAAATTTTATAACAATAGGTATGAATTTTTTGTCGCATCCCCATGCTCATATCCCGCTCCATTGCTATTTCAAATGTTAATTAAATAATTTTTACAAAAACAATCATAACAAAAGAAATATGTATTATGAACGATTCAATGTTAAAAAGACACATTCTAAGGGTTTATGTGATTGAATACTAGAAATTGAGAGTGAAATATTCGCATGTGAAAAATACACAATAAATGAAAATATTAAAAAAGGAGTAAAATAATCAAATATGTGTCCTCAAAACTATTTGATTTAATAAAATTGAGGTTTGTGTTTCCTGAAATGGAATACATATTTTGAACGAAATTGCCCAATGGAAACAAATGTGTAATCAAGGTTATGATAGGAGAGAAAGTACACTAGAGACTAACTAAACTTTGTGAATATCGAATAAGTTGAACAGCTGGAAGAGAGAATGAAATCTTATGTGACAAGAAAAAAATAAGGTTTTTTCATTCTAAATAAAACAAACTAAGGACAAGAGAGAACGATGAAGATTATAAGCTTTTTAGCTTGCCTAATAAACTATAGGTCTTTCAATAATTTAAAACAGTAATGGATGTGAGGATGTGAATAGGTATAGGAAGGGTACGGGGACAGGAATGCAACAAACATGTACATACTCATTCTAATAACTGAAACCAATTCAAACAATCTATTATTATTCATATTTATATTCATACTCGGTTAATATGGTAATTTCATGTTAAAATCGAAATGAATTAGACAATATCAATTGAGATACAAGAAAAGTTTATTTGTCATTTCTAATCCTAAGCAAATTAAAAAAAAGTGTTAATTTAATTTAGCTTTTATCATATTAAACCAAAATCAAATTGAAATATATTTATTTTTATATTTAATTTAAATTATCTTTTATTTAAAAAATAAAACTATATCGGGTGAATGGATTACAAAATTTACACCAACATACACTAATTAGCTAGGAAAAATTATTATTGAATGGAATAATCAGAAGGAATATTTATTGGTCAACAAGATTGATTACATATGAATACCAACTTGAATTAATTATTGAATTTAAACATATCTAATTGCATATTTGATTATGAAATGTTGTTTTCAATAAGTCATTTATTATTTTGAATTTAAATGGTTGACAAAAAGGTGCATGTATATACTACAAAATTAGTTTTCACACTACCGTTTTACATATATCATCTGCTAGAACTAATGTTGGATATTCCTTTCTACATGTATTATTATACAAGTGATGAAAGGTGTTTTAAACACTGCAAAATCTTTTCCCTCTTTTACAAATATATGGCATCTATAGTCTTCATCCTTTTATGAATACAATTCATCTCTCTTTGCAAACTCCACTTCTCCCCTCTCTTTTCAACTAACTTTGTTCTCATTATGTAGAAGTTAATAAAATAGCAAACTCATAAGGTACCTTCTATTTCAGTATTATATGAAGCTACGTCATAAAACTAAAAGTCAAAAGAAATACGAAAATATAATTTAAAATCTAATAAGGATAAAAAAGTACTTTTCATTCTTTTACCAAGTATATAAAAAAATATAATATTATCAAACTCATTCTCTATTGCAGTTTTATTTGGGGGAAGTTTCTCTTGACAAAATCCTGGTTTAGTTTTCAACCACAGTTAAACTTCTTAATTTTTGGTAGACAAAGTCATAATATTTGCATGACAATCGTTCAAATCTGAAGTACTCGATTGAATTTCAAAGGATTGGATGGCTGGGTGAAAAACGGGGCCATTGATGAAGACCAGATTCAAGAAATCACTGGTCTAGGAAATTTTAGAAGTCAAATGGTCAATTTCTAATTTCATCTGTCAATGGCAGCAATAGAGTATAAGTTTATCAACGCGCTTTAGTGATTTGACTTTTTATATGAAATGAGAAAATAAGTTTATTCCATCAATTAAAAATAAATATAAGAAAAAAATTGTGGTTAATTTCTTATAAGGTAAAAACCCATATTATTATTATAAATTCATATATCTTAATTTGGTTGACATTTTCAAATCTACCAACCATTTACCATGACATGAACAAAAACTAATAATAAAAAGAAAACAATATACAAAATCATGGGTTTATATCAAACCCATATAGAGAAAAACAAAATAAACCCCTAACTTTACAACCTTAAACATAGGGTGTTCAAACTTATTGTGGAAGAAGTCCAAACTAATATTCGGAGGCATGGTCGAGTACCAAACAAATTCAAGTTTATTTTCAATTCCCAAATTGGCTAATGCACAATGATTCCCTTCCCTATAGATATGAGAAACTCTGAAATCCATCTCGTTATAAGTCTTCAAGAAATTTCTCCATTTACCATGAAGAGCCTAAGGAACTACCAAAGGAGAGGAAAAGGCTTTAGAAACTAAAGAGGAGTCACATTTAAGTCAAAGCCTTCTAAAGCCATCAGCACAAGAATGTTCAAATGCAAGGATAGCTCCCATTACCTCGGTAAACAATGAATTTTGAGTTCCCATAAATGAGAAGTTCCCAATATATTTACTTATACTACCTTTGAATAAACCAACATAAGCCACTATCCTAAGATAGTCTCTAGCCGCACCATCAATATTGAATTTGATCCATCCCATATAAGGAAACCTCCAAATAACTTGTATAGTGGAAGAAACTTTCTTAGGCCGAATGTTCATGCTAAAGAATTTCAAGTTAGAAAAGTCAATTATATTATTATACATGAATTTGTTATAAGCATTACCTAAAGTCCTAATGAATCCTTTGATGGTATGAATGGAAGGGTCAATGTTGATAGCTCATTAGAACCTAGCATGATTCCTCATCTGTCACTTCATCATAAGGAAAAGGAAACAACAAGAAGCATAATATGTTAACCAAAGGACTCCATGGACACTTAAAGAAAGAAATTAAAAGCATAGGAGAGAAAGCATTAAAATCAATGAAGACTTGTTTAAGCCAGTTCCAAATAAACAGAAGGACATAAAAAAAGAAAAAACAAAAACAAGATAGATTCCTCATGTATATTTCACAAGGAGCACATGGAACATAAATTAACACCACTCTTCTGAACTTCCTTATTTGTAGGAAGAATATTGTGCAAAACCTTCCAAAGGACAAGAGACTTGGCTAGGGTAATGATTGAAGACCAAACCAAATCACCCCAATCACAAGCATTAATAGTGTTAGTATTGTTGTTGTCTGTGTATTTGATGAAGTCAACTCAAGCCAAGAACAAAGGAAACTTGAAGATGTGTTAACCTGAGTGTGTGTGTGTTTAGTCTAAATCATGTGCATGCATCATATCTCTTGGAATGAGCTCTAAAAATCCATAATGTTTTCAAATTATAAAATTGAAAGTGTACTAAAGTTGTTTAAGTCAAAATGTTTCAATAAAGTTTTCAACATATTGTTTTAAACAAACAACAAGTTGAAAAATCTTGTAAGTAGGAAATCAATCAATTTAAATTTGTTTTCAAACGATTGTTTTTATAACACTGTAATAGATTATTTAAACGATTTTAGAAACTTATATAACATTTCGAAAACACTTTTTGAAATAACAAAAGAATAGTGACACAGCTGAGCGAACATTGAGAATAAAAATAGTGAGCAATAATTTGTTTTCTAAAGTGTTTTTTATTCAAAAAGAACCAAGAAAGTGATTCTTGGAGCTCATCCTTGGATAGTGATTGTACTGCACTGGTTTATACTTGTTGAGCATTTAGGGAAGTTACTACAACTCATTTTCATCTACTAGTTTTATGTTGATGTAACATTATTATTATTATTATTATTATTATTATTATTATTATTATTATTATTATTATTGTTATTATAAATGCTGATATTATTATTATTATCAATATTATTATTATTAATATAATAAAATTAGTAATATTATTGATATTAATATTATTACTGTTGATATTATTACTATATTATTAATAGTAATATTACTATTATTATTGTTAATATTATTATTAGTAAATATTATTAATAATATTATTACTAGATATTATTAATATTATTTATATTTTAATAAAACTGTTGTTATTATTAATAATAATATTATTATTATTATTGTTAATGTTATTATTAATAATATTATTATTATTATTATTATTATAAATATTATTAATAATGTTAATATTAGTATTATTATTAATTACAGAAATTATAATTATAATAACAATACTAACAATAGTTATAATAAGAATGTTAATAATCATATTATGAAAACAAAGTTAATGTTGTTCAATGGTAAGTACACTTATGTTGGTGCACCACATTGTCAATAATATTGATAATGTTAATAAAAGTAACTAAAACAATAATAAAAATAATCTTAAAAAATAAATATACTAATAATAAAAATAAAATATGAAAGCAGTAATAAAATTGTAAATATATATTTTTAAACAATATTCGTTACGGAGGAACCTGCGAAAATACCAGAAACAACAAAGTTCACCATCTAGATCCTTCACATCATGCTAAGAGACTTCCCTTTCAAAGAGGCCAATTTATTTCTAACCTTATGAACTTGAGGTTGAGGATAGCAAGAATCAGGAGTAGTAAAGAATATAGGAACACCAAAGCAATTGAACGAAATTATAGGAAAGGACAAAATCAACTCTTGTAGTGAAAGCAAGAGAAGTATTAGCAACAAAAAAAAATGACTTTTAACAGTATTGAACCACTAACTAGAAGCCATGCCACAAGAATAATGGATAAAGTTCATAAGGACTATCAAATATTTTTTATTAGCATGCAAAACATAAAAATATATAAATATAAAGAACACGTGAAGAAAAGCTAAAATCTTTAGGTCCCACCATGGCAACATTTTATGAGCACTAATAAGATGAGAAATCCCCCGACTTTCAGTAAGACAAAATAATAAAGGATATATAGGATCACCTTGTTTAACCCCTCTACTAAAAGAGAAAAAGTTCAATAAGATTCCATGAACTTTGATAGAGATAATAATAGATTTCAAGATTTGTTAAATCCATGAAATAAAGACCTGGTGAAAACCAAATTGCTGCAAAACTTGTATCCAAAAATTCTAGTTGAGGGTATCAGAGGCCTAATATCAATTTTGAAAGTTGTGTTGCCACCATTAAACCTTTTTAGAAAAAAAAAACAAGTTAATAGCCTCAGAAGCAATGCAGAAACAGTCCTTTATTTGTCTTCCCTTAATGAAGTCATTTTGATTTAGAGATATGATTCTACTAGGATAATAGAAAGCCTATCATCCAAAATTTTGGAGATAATTTTGAATCTAAAATTGGCAACAAAAAATAGGCCAAAAATCCTTAATAGATTCAGTCCAGACACTTTTGGAATGAAAGAAACAACATTAGAGTTCATCCTGAGAAGAACCCAATGCACAAAAGAAATCAAAAAAATTGTTTCACAGCTCTATAAACATCCTCCCCAGTAAAATCCCAATAAACATATAGAAGAACAACCAAATCCATTAAGACCAGAAGATCTAACACAGTTTAAACTAAAACAACTTGCCAAATCTCATCATTATCAGGACATTTTATCAACATTGAGTTTTCAATATCATTAACCATATTAGGAATACAAGATGTGATAATGTCAAATCTATTAGCAAGAGAGCAAGAGTTAAGATCAGTTATAGAATAAAGATTACAGTAATAAGTATGGATATGATCCTCAATCTGATTTGGATCTTCAAGAACCCATTAATCCTCCACAAGTTTATGAATCTCGCTAGAATTATTTCTCTTTTTGACCACAGCATGAAAAAAGGCAGAGTTCTTATCCTCGTCATTAAACCAATTCATTTTAGTTTTTTCTTCCCAAAAATGATGTTAACAATCCAAGTCAAAATTAAGCTCATCCATAACTTCTTTATCTTTATATAGAAGAGCATCCATATCACATATAGGAGTAACCCCCAACTTTAACTAAATAAAATCTAACAATTTCAACTTATCAGAAACCACAGTCTAGGCATTACTAAAGACATTCTTATTCCAAGCTTTGACAGCATATTTAAGTCGTTAAAGCTTTTTCTATAACACCATCATGGGGCAGCCAAATACTCTTTCTAACCAAGATTACTTAATAAAATCCTTGCAATCAGGGTGTTGAAGCTGCATCTTAAAAACTCTGAAAGATGAATGTCTATTGGAAAAACTCAAATTAGAATAAGAAATCAATAGAGGGTAATCATCAAAAGTATTTTTGGGGATAACTTTATATCTACAAGAAGACCAATTATATAATCAAGAAAAATTAAAAAGTTCTCTATCTGATTTCCTTTCTATACACTAATTTCCTCTCCTACCATTTGACCAAGTATAAAAGGAACCGGAAGATAGAATAATAATGAGATCATTATTGATGGAAACCCGTTGGAGGCAACGGAAGACTCCAATTAAACTTCAAACTTTTTCTCAAGTTTATAGAGAAACTCAAGAAGGGTGCTCACTTCCAAGGAAGGTTCCTTGATGGTGAACCTGGGAGAAGATTACTCCCAAATTAAGTGACTTTAAAAGAACAAGAAGACAAGCGAAATGCATAGTCAAATTCAAGTTCAATTTCAAAGTGATTACAAAAGTGGGGGTAGACTTTTATTTATAGGCATTGAAGCTCCTAACACTCATTAATCTAGGGGATGTGGGACTAAAATGTTCAAAGTGTAGTTGCACTTGTAATTTTTGCACATACACATGTCCTAAGTCACATATTGCTCAAATGTTGCGTTTTCCAAGTGTTTATAAGCTCCACAGTTCCCTTGATCTGTGCATAGTCATATAGGTTGTGGTTGACTCCATTTTGGCCTAAAACTTAGCCCACCTAAGCTTCTATTTTTTATACAAAGGAAAAAATACTCCTATACAAAGATTCTACTACAAGATTTTATAAAAGACAAGGAAGACTCTAATAGTGTACCCTCTATAAAAGAAGAGTCTGTTGTAGCCCTTCTTTCTCCTCTATTCTTCTAGCCATAACCCTTGTGAGTAGCCCTATATGTGGCCTTCCAATTAGCCCCCCATCAATTGTTGTCAATCCAACTAGAAAACTAAAAACAAGAGCAAGATCTCCCCTCTAGGTTCTTCAATATAAAGAACAACATTGAAATCCCTAAAGAGACACCAGGGGCCTTAAAGATTACTCAAGTTAGATGACAAATTCTTCTTAGTATTGTATTTATTAGCTTTATAAACACCAGTAAAATAAATCATTATGCTTTACACAGAAACAAATATCAAAATATGTTGCAAACTCGTGTGCAAAATCCAAACACTAGTAGAAAAAACACATTTTACATCAGTTATGTAAGACATTTTACATCGGTTCTAGAACCGATGTTGATGCAGGCGATGTAAAAAGTCTTGAACTTTTTACATTGGTTCTATAACCGATGTAGTATGTGCATATACTACACAGGTTGATAAATCACCAACATAAAATACCAATCCTGAGAGCACTCAGGAGGAGATACTACATCGGTCGTGGCTCCCAACCAATGTATTATCTACCTTATTACATCGCTTGTTATTTACAACCAATGTAATATCTCTATTTTTTTAAATCATAATTCTTTGATATATCTCTAATTCATACAAGGAAACATCATAGAAATTTCTAGGATTCATTGACAAGTATAGATATGTCAAATAGAAAAAAAAATGGTTAAAAATAATGAAAAAATAAAACATAAATAGTAAAGATGGAATTTTGGAAAAACCTTGGATTCACACCCTTATTACTGCTATGTCATCCTTAGTTATTTCTAACATCAACATAAAAACAAGTTAAGCCAACAAACCACACACACATCCAATATTTTGGAAAACAAAGCAAAGTAAATAAAGGTTACCAATGAACGAGCACGCAAGCACCATAGAACTCAAGCGGCGCGGGAGAAAGACAAATAGTAAGAGTAGTGAAAATCCTAGGTTAAAATAGGAGATATTACATCGATTACTAAAATAACCGATGTAATATCTACCATATTAAATCAGTTATCGGAGTAACTGATGTAATATCAATCTCAATTTTACCTCCATTTTCACCGTGTGCCAACAAGAGTCATATTACATCGGTTGTGGGCCACAACCGATGTAGTATGTAGCACCTATTACATCAGTTGTGCACCTATTTGATCAGTTGTAGACTACAACCAATGTAATAAGTGCAACACTAAACCAATTTTTATTTTTTTTTGTTTTCGCTCTTTTCTACATCGGTTAGGTGTAACAACCAATGTAGAATGAGGTATATTACATCGGGTTTCGAGAAACCGATGTAATATCTTTTCACATAATTTCAAAAATGTTATTATATTTTTTTACATCTATTTTATTTTAATCGACATCCTATATATATATATATATATATATATATATATATATATATATATATTTTTTTTTTTATTAGTGAAACATAAATATCAATCCTACTAAAGCATCAGAGTTGTCTAGAAGCTTTTTCTTTTATTATCAAAAACAAAACATAGGTTAAAATTTGAATTAAAAACAAATAACACATGAGAGGGAGAGCAAGCAATCAATAGCAATGAAAAAGGAACAAAGTTTTGGTACAAGAATAATATTACAAAGCATACTGAGAAAATTGTTATTATCAACATCGATTGTTTCTTTAAAGGAAACTAAGATCTTTGTTCACGATTTGCATTTCAGAATTTATTATAGTTTTTTTTTCATTTAAACTAAGAATTATTTTATTTCATAATATTTTTATTAATACGTACAAAAGCAGCCTATTACTTTTATTCTTCATACCTACTTGTTATTTCAAAATCTTTTACTCTTTTAACTTTTTTTTTTATAAAACTTCGAAATAAAATATTATTTTACAACTCACCTACCTTATAAAAATTTTATAGTATTCACTTCAAATAAGAGAAATTATATGTTCTACTATCCATTTCTAAAAAACGCATGACTTCTTCTGCATCAAGCATATGTTTTCCAATTTGCTTAAATTAATCAATTCAAATGTAGTTGTAAACATCATATCAAATTAATAAATATAAATATATTATTTTAATTTCAATAGTTTATTTACTGTCGATTTTAAATTAAAAGTTTTATGTTTTTAATTTATTTCTGTCCAGAAAATGCATCTATATTATTGATAAAAACAAGTATCATTTACTATACAATTTTATACAATGGTATTAACTATTCTTCAAAAAGAATATTATATGTGTGTGTGAATTTTATACTCGATAAAATTAATTTTTTAAATTATTTTCAACAGAACATTTGCAATAGTTTTAATATGAATATTTTTTAAAATTTTCTAAACCTGTTATCTCTTTTAACATATGATTTTCATTTTCATTTCTAAATTGAATTTTAGTATTTTTAATTAATTTGTCAACAATTAAAAGAACATTGTTTTATGACATCAACTATTCAAATAAGTATATAATATAATTTATATATTGAAAATATTTATTTGCCAGAAATTTAATTTAATATAATAATATAAAATTGTATTCACATAAAATTACATTTATTATATACATTGCAAGAATAAACTATTAGGTTTACTTAAATTTTAAATATGCAACTTTTAAATATTTAAGGATAAATTTTTGTCTCCCGCGTGTGTCTATATATATATTATAACACGAAGAAAAAAAAGTAAAGGAAAATACACACCTTTAAAAAGTATGTATAAAAAATTGAAAACGTGTTGTGTCATCATTGTGAGGGAAAAGGAAAACTGAAAAGTTTAAAACTCGTCCTTTTTCCAATTTCTCACGATCACAGTTTCGGGTTAGTTGAATAATATGGACTTCCAAATTCAGCATATTGATACAAATACTCAGCTCGTGATTAATTTTCCTGTATATTTTGATCTAAAATTTTATTTTTGAAGGCGAGTTAAAGAGTTTATAGGGTCTTAAAAAGCTATAGAAATTCTTATAACTGACATAGATAGTTTTTAAGTTATTTTAGTATATTTCTTCATAATACGTTTAATTTTTTTTAATAAATTAAATGAAAAAAAATACATAAGTTTAATGTGAAAAAAAGTTAGAAATATGTGTTTAATTAAACTATTAGTTAATCACAAACTAAATTATCTACACACTTATGCAATTTTGTGACCGTTCTGTACGACAAAGTAGTTGTTTTGCATCTATTAAAAATAAGTCAATCGTAACATATAATTTAGGGTAGTTTAAGGAAAAAATAGTTGTAGATGGTGATTCAATTATAAACTATTATATTTGATAGCTTTATTAGATCTTATAACAAACTTCTGTTCATGAATAGTTGAATAGTCATTTGAAATAGAATGTGTCAGTTAGTATTCTTGAATGTGACACACAATATTCAAATGTGAAACAAGTTCAAAATAATATCTCCCAAAATAGAAATTTTATACAAATAAAAGACTTCACAAGTTTAAAAAGGGATCATTTTTATATTTTTGATAACTTTACTTTTTCTGTTAGTTTCTACCCGTATTAAAACAGAGTATTTTCTTTGAATATTGATCTTACGTTGTTCCATCCTTCTTTTCCAATATATTAAGATTCTTTCTAAAAGGAAAACAATGTTAGTGTTCACCACTTTCTCCATTTTTATCATCTTCCTTATTTTGGAGCATAGTAGGTTGATTTTAAAACAACAAATTTCTCTTGTTTTGGAACTTTATCATCCCCATTTTTTCTGTTCTGTTTTAGTTTTCCTGTGAATGTGAAAGGAGTTAATTTGTATTTCCATTACATCTTTTGCTTTTTGTATAACAGTATGTTTGGATTGCCATACAAAGAGTAAACTTGTGAGATTAATATTTCCAACATTTCGAGAAAAAGCAAACACATTTCCATTAAGTTCTAGAAAGGACATTGAGGCATTTATGATGAATACAAGTGAATCTTGTATCTAATACAAGTGCTTATAAAAATGTTTCAAATTAACTGATGTTCATTAATAAAATTTATTATTGAAGCACATTATGTGGAATAACTTATGCAACCATGGTTGTTTATATAATCAAGTATTATTGAAAAAGATTTTAGCAGTAAACGGAAGATATTAATAATGATAAAAATACTTAGTATTAATATACAAATATATTGTAAAATTAAAAAAAAATTAAATCAAACACTCGCATGATTAATATTAGTATTTGAGTGAATTTTTGTGGAGGTGCTTCAAGGGGTATTCGATTGGACTTTAAAAGACTTTTAAAAAATTACGTACCACAGGCAATACTCGAACTATTATTAAGGCAATGCAATATTCTAATAACTCATTTGTCTTCATTTAACCTTTTTCTACATGATTGTTTACTTCATTGTCTTTTAAGAAATCATGCTTTGTTAATCTCCACCTTATTATTTGTCTTCTCACCATAATGATTATTTCTAACTCATTTGATGAAATTTTTGACTTATAAGGCATTTCAGTTTCATTTAAGATGACATTTCGGGTGATGATATACTTTTTGAATCCTATCTTAAGACAATATATTTTGTATGTATTTATTCCTTCCAGATATTCTAGAAACATATATTTAATAACACATGTTTCTATCTTTCCTTATCTAATGTGAAAATAAGTAACTTAGTCAAAGAAACTTAGATTATCAAGGTTGGGGGTTACCTTGACCATGTTCATTAAGAGTTTTCATATCAAGCATTGTAAGGGACATCTGTTGATTAGTTAGGCAATAATGGTAGTAGTTACCACTTAAAACACCTTGGGAACTTGATAACTTAACAACATACATCTCACTATTTCTAAAATTATCCTTCCAAATTTGTATTAGGGCATTAAGTTGAGAAGTCTCAATTATCGTTTGATGTCGCTGAAAAAACATGTTAACTTTAAAGGGTAGGGGTGGGTGTGTAGGGATTGAATAGAGCTTTAAAAATACTTTGGAAAATATTCTACAATAAGGTCTATCATACATTATAAGGGATCATTTGATGGTTTTAATAAACATGTTCATAAAATTTTAAAATGTTGCTTAAAGAGATATCCAAAAGGTAAAGCAACATGTAATATAAGAGAAAATAATAACACTATTTTATACTAATTCACCTTAAGTCAGGTTATGTTTAGTTTTTCTTTATAAACTGTAAGAGATTCTACAAAAAAAACTTATTACAAGTATTATTACTGTCACTTGTGGCTTATAAAGAGTACATAAAGTCACTCCTAGTTATTCAATTACACAACACCTCTCTAGTCTAAGTACACAAAGTCATTCTTGGTTATTCGAGTAAACCATGTCTCTTCATCACTAGTACAAAAAAACTCATATTACATTAGTTATAGGAGAGATTTTACATTGGTTCCACCAACAATGTAGATGTAGACAATGTAGAAAGTTCACCATATTTTACATCGATTCTTAAACTGATGTAAAATATACCAATATAAATTTGCGTATAAATTCAACCGACGTGAAAGAACGTTTGAAAGAGTAAAAAATGTGACCTATTACATTGGTTTTGCCTCGGAACCGACATAATAGCTCATTTAAGTGTAACTAAGAGTAATACATACTTACTAAAGGGGACATATTACATCGGTTCTCCCCTGAAACCAATGTAATATGAAACCTACTACATCCATTAATGCAACAACCAATATAGTATCCCTTTCTCAATCAATTTGAATGTTAAGTAAGATACATATTACATCGATTATAACCTGGTATGTGACATTTTACGTCAGTTAATGCAACAACCGATGTAGTATCTCTTCCTGGATCAATTTAAACATTAAGTAAGGCACATATTACATCGAATATAACCTAGAACTGACATAATATGTGTTTTTTTATATCAGTTAATGCAACAACAGACGTAATATGTGACTTCTGTTTTAGTTTTTGCCAATCTTATTATTGTCCCAACATATATTGTCCAAACCAAAATACCAAGAAAATAAATTTTTGTAAGCATGGGCATAATAAAAACTTGTGTACATGAAAACTTAGAAAAACATAAAGTCAACATAACATATATCAAAACCAATGAAAATATAATGTCTATGTACATATACCACACATTTATAAATTACTATAAGTTCTAATTTCTAATGTTAATAAAATATTTAGCCCATTCTTGATGAATTTTGATGTGAACCTTTGAAGGTCTAAGATCTAGAACAGACCAAAAGGAGATGAAAATTGAATTCCCCAAGAGAAGAAACAAGTTGGCACAATCAAAATATCCATGGAAGCCATGAAAGCTTGCGGTAAAGACAAGCAAGGTATAAACAAGTAGTTGGAAACAAGAAACTACAATGATTTCAAGCACAAAATTGATTAAGAAATAACATGATAGAACATGCCACCTTCAAGGTTAGAAGCTTTCCAGGATGAGTGAAGGAGGATCTGTCACTTGAGGAAGCTTCTCATGATAAGAATCAAAAGAAAAGAGTAAAGACACAACTCAAGTTCTCACCAAATATCACAAAGGATTTTTTATTTCATTCAACTTTTGATTTTTACAATGGATAACACTTCTATTTATAGCATTAGGTGCAATCAAGGAGGATCTTGAAAATACAAAAATATGCGAATCTAAGTTAACTTTACTTAACTATGTTTAAGCTAAACTAATCCCTTGAAATTAGGACATGTTAGCATATTTTTTCTTTGATGGTAAGTACACTAGTCGCAAATGTAGCAAGTAATAAATATATCGTTCTCTCTCAAAGAACTTAAGCAATACATGATAATAAATACAATTATAACAAAATTAGACTACAAATAATTTCAAAGTTTATTTTTATAGAATAAAATAAAATTAAAATAATGAAAATATATGTTTTGTATATTTCATGAGCACTTGGAATGTGGAAAAGAGAATAGAAAAGAGATGGAATGCAATTTCTAGGATTAAATAAACCTCACTCTCGTGCATAAAATCAATTACCTCATTTTCAAACAATTGTTAATGTAAACCCACAATAATACTCAATCTTAATTCCTCAATAGATGAGCCTAAAATTATCTATTAACTATCAATTCATTGATCAATTATATAAATGAATCTTGCATTTATCATAAGGGTCTTAAGATGACAAATGAATCTTGCTTTATTCCTAAACACAAGCTTTCGTCTCATATTTTTTATTCAATTCCAAATTTTGAAAGATATTTTCCAATACTCTTAGAATTTATGATCAAGTCATGAACCAACACGACAGACCCTATGCATAGAAACAAAATACTAACATATTGAAAGAAAAACATTTATGATAAGACATAATTGATTACATGAGAATTCAAACGATTACATCTAGTCCCAACAAATAGAAAGATGAACAATGGAGGAAGATGGATTTACAAAGAAGGAAAAGGAAAGCCCTCCAAAACCTAGTCGTCATCCGAAGGCTACATGTTTATGACTCCCAGATGGAGTGGAGAGTCCAGAGTCTTTAGAGTGTCTAACCCTAATGCAGAGAATCCTTTAAGTAGATTATATTTTGTGATGTTTGCGCCCAACCCACCTAAAGTGACATCGAGCGCAACTGTATTTTGTTACTGTCCAAGCTTTTGAAGCCCAACCTGCATTAGGCTCATGTTTCTTATGCCAGGTACATTTCTATTAAGTTGCTCCATACTGATTTACATTAGACATAGGTTTCCTATGTTGGGCCCATCTTCTTCTTTTCTCAATCCAATGCTTTTCTATTCAAAATAATAGGGATTTAGAATAAATTCAATTCGTACTCCAATTTTTTTCAAGTATTAACAAAACTACCTAAAATTGATAATTAAGCATATTTTAAGCTTCAAAACTTTGATTTTGTTATAAAAAATAATCCAAAAATATCATATAAATCAACTCTATCAGGAGATGCACTTTGTAGTTTCTAAAGTTACTGAATGTAATGATTTCTCTAAGATGACAAGGATGAATGTATATGAAGGAGTACACTAAGAAGTTACAATAATGCATGGATGTAATGATTAATGGGGCGATCACAATCTAACCTAGAAACAATAAATGAGTCTTGAAACTTAAAGAGTCAAAGATGACTTAATTAAGCCATGTGAGGTGTATGTGGCAACTTAAACCTTCTAAAACTCTCTCAAGTTTGTATTTTCTCTCATGTTCATTTGAATTTTACATTTTACAATCATTTATTATCCTAATTACTTCTTCCAAGGCTCTAAGTTTTCCTCTTATCAGTCCTCCATCAAAGCTCTTCTTTATTTGCTCCTCTTTTCGTTTTATAATCATGCATCTGAAAATACTTTTAGGCTGATTTCAAGAGGGGGTGAATTGAACTTTACAAAATTTTTGAGTTTATTAAACAAGGAAAACACTTTATGCACAATGAAAGTTTCAAAAAATCTCAAAGATCAATGATTTAAGATACAACACAAAAAATCAATCAATTTCAACGCGAATAAATCGATTTAAAAATTGGCAGTTTTAAGAAAATTAATTTTTCAAACAAAGAGTTCTTGAACGGGCAATAAAGAATTAACAAGCAGTCAGAGAAATAATTAACGTCTCAATCCAATTAATCATAATACATAAAATAAGATTCAATTAAGGAATCAATGCAAGGCAGGTGACTAATTAATCACTCATAGATGAAAACAATGAACAATTTTGCAATTAGTCTATTGAAGGATTTTTCTGAACCAAACAGTTTTGATCCTAGCAAATTGAATTGATATGAAAAACCAGAATTGACAAGCCTTCACACAAAAGGAGTTATATATGAATTAAACAAAGAATATAGTTTCAATTTTGTAATTCTATGCAAAAGCTAATCGATTAACCAATGAACAATGAAATAACCAGTGCATAAATGAATGAAAGTCACAAAGCAGAAACTAATACAAAGAGCAGGGTCAGAGAGAAACACACAGAGCAATTATACTGGTTCACCCTTTCTCAAGGCTACATCCAATCTTTCTTGCAACCCTAGCAAGAAAATTTTCACTATGAAACACTCAATTGTACACGCTTACAATCAAGAATACCTCTTGCACCCTGCAAGATCAAAATCACCACCGAATACTCAAGTTTGCACCCTGCAAACCAAATTTTCAGAATTCACTAATACTAAACCCTATCGTATCACTAATATTCAATGTGAATCGAAAGTTTAGAATTATACAGATCACTACACAACACTTGAATCAACACAGGTTTAAGATTTAAGTTGTATAAACACTCCCTGATTTCCAGAAAAGATGATCAGTGCAGAACCTTGAAGAACAACAATGGCACTTTGAAAAACTTGAATTCTTAAAAGTCAAATCTTTGTTTTCTTTGAAAAACCAAATTGTTTTTGTTTGCTGTCTCAATATTCTTGTTTTTCTCTCTGTATTTTCACTTTGAATGTCCAGGTATTTAAAACAGATGATCCCCAAACAATTTTTGAAAATAGTTAATTCAATTTGAAATTAACAAGCAAAATTGATTTATTTTTGTTAAAAACTGAAATTTTGTTCAAATGATTATGCTAAAAAACTTTTTATCCAATTTGATTACTTTGATTTTAAGTTTGATTTAACTGTGCCAAAGATTTTCCTCTCAGCTGTGCACATGATCACCTTAACCTTCAATCACACTCACTCACACCCATTGGAAAATAACTAAGTCTTCTTCTTCATCTTCCATCCTTGGCTTTGCTTCTATCCAATTGCTTGACTTCGTCAAATATTGAATCCTGTGATATTCTTAACAATCTCCCCCCATTTGATGAAGACAACTCAGTGTGTGAGTGGTTTGCAGCTTCATCTACACAATGAAAAACTTGTGACAACAACATGTTGATAAACTCATTATATCAGTTGTAAGAAAATAAAGTGATTTGCTTTCCTGCCATTTTTGATGAAATCAGTTTTACCTTTCACTCTTTCACAGTTTCACCATTTGTGCTCATAGCTTGCAAATATTGTTAGAAATTGCACTTTGAAAACAAACTTACTTCATTGAACATAAACCAGTACATCAATTAACTAATACAACCATCAAAGGGACAGATTAAAACACAAATAACAAAACACAAACTACTCAGCAAATAACAAATCACAACAACAACTGACATGACACTAACATTAGAGAAACCAGGACTAGAAGATAATGCATACTCTTATGACATAGACACTTACTAACAATGTATCAGAGCACACTCAAAGCACATATGCATGAACTATCAATACAAACACTTCACTTTTCTCCCCCTTTGTATTCATCAAATAGGAGAGGAAGGGTAGGTGTGAACTAGAATACTCATGACAGTTACAATATGCATGTTATTCCTTTGGTTCATTCCAGGCAGCCATTACTGCCAGTTGTTCTTGCACTGCCTCAATCTGAAGATCCATGTGTTGAAATCTGGCAATACAAAATTCATGATGGTTCCTTTGTTCCATTGTCAAGTTGTCTAACTTACCTATGACCAACTGGTCAAAGTTTGAAAACCAAGCACTAGGTGCAGCAGCATCACCCATGTTCACATCTGCAGCATTCCCAACCGTCTCATCCTCAGCTTCTACAGCAGCATTCTCTACATCTGCTCGACAAATCCAATGGTCATCATTGACTTTCTTCAACCCAATTTTATTTAGATTTGTAGCTGCGAGTTCAAGGTGTTGCTTGACAGGTTCTGATAATTCTCCATCAAGTGGCACAAGAAAATACTCAATAAATTTCGAAACCAACACCACATATGGAATTCAATAATCCATCAGCCGTTTACACTTCACCATCTGCTCCCCCTGCACATATCCCAGTTGAACTCCATTTGATTGAGGATGCAATACATCAATATGAGGTCTTCTTCATGTAGGACAACATGATTATGTCCTCTGGGTGTGATAATCCAAACGATGATGAAGGCAATGATTCTTGGGTTCATAACTAAGCCACCAACATGAAATCCCTTCATTGTTGCATGTGGGTTCCTCAAATAGCTTTTGAAAAAAGTGAATTTTGTTGAAGTTTCCAAGTGCTGCTATGTTGCCTTTTCCCACTTTAAGTCCTTCACACTTGATGCCAGCAACGTCCATCCATATTGAAGGGGTAATCTTCATGGTAACTCCTTTGACTCTTATCTCTAATTTGTCTTCCTTCACCGTTAGATTGGTAAAGAAAACTTTTACCAGGTCTGGATAGATGTTTCTAGTTAGCCCAAGGAACTTCTCCAACCCTTACAATTCCAACATTTCATTAACCTCAAGCAGCTGCTCTGTTTTGAGCCATTCCACCCTTAGATACTTGGTGTGTTGATAATCTTTCTGCTATACTTTTAAAGGTATGTTTCAATCTGCTTGGAGCCATCTAAACCAGCAAACTAGTTCTCTAAATACCCAGTTTCATCAATAAATCTCCTAGCACTCACAGCCTGTTTGATTCTTTTCCCTGGATTGCTTGACGAGGTCATGGTAGTAATGTGTTTTGAAGCACTCAAGGTTGTTTTGTGAATGGTTTGAAGGTTGATGCAAAATGTATGCATGAAGAATGCAATATATACATACACAACACATATTTGTAGTTGGCTTTGCATTAAAAACGAAATAAATTCATTTTACCAACACTCTAATTATAGGTGGAGTTATCCTTGTAGTTTAAATGGGACAAGACTATTCTGCTTATGGGTACTTGCTAAATTGGTTACTTTTTAGTCAATGCCTTTTTGACTTCCAATGGCATCAGGACATGTGGCATTGTGTGGCTCAATGTGGTTTAACATGAGTACTTGAGCAAGATTTGCTTCATTCAATTAGCTTTGCATGCTTAAGTTCATTCACCACAGTCAATTCATTTATTGTTCACACATTCCTTGTCTCAGTAACCAACTCAGAAGCAATTAAAGATCAAATTCCAAAGCTAAATTGATTGAAATTTGAAGTCATTAGTTCACAGCCGAAAATAAATCAATTCGTAGTTGAACCAATCAATTTATTTTTATGACAGTGAGCAAATACATGATGCAGTTTTTCTATTATGCAATATACCTAGCTCAGTCCTATGATAATTAAACCTATCTTCTACAAGTGGTTTAGTAAAGAAATCAACTAGATGTTTTACTGATTCAATAAATTTGATTTCAGAAACTCCCATTGTTAACTTGTTCTCTAATGAAATGATGTATAATATCTATACGCTTTGTTCTATAATGATGAACTGGATTCTTTGTGAGATTTATAACATTGGTATTATCACGGAACAGTGGTACCTTTGTGACTTTAAGACCAAAGTCACTAAGTTGTTGTTTGAGCCATGACATTTGAGCACAATAGCTTCCAACAACAATATACTGAACTTCAGCAGTAAAGAAAACAACACATGCTTGCTTCTTGCTGTTCCATGATATTAGGCTTGCTCTGAGTAAATGACATGTACCACTTGTGCTTTTCCTATCCAATTTACATCTTGTAAAATCTGAATCTGAATATCCTTTAAGATTGAGTGTAGCTTCATTTGGATACCACAATCCCACATTAGTTGTTGCTTTAAGAAATTTGAGAATCCTCTTTGCTACATTGTGGTGAGACTCCTTTGGATTTGCTTAAAATCTTGCTCACATGCATACAATGAACATAATGTCAGGTCTGCTTATTGTGAGGTAAAGCAATGATCCAATTAGTCATATGAATTTAGTTTGATCCACTGCAGTTCCATTCTCATCACCATCAAGATAAAAACTTCTTGAAATTGGTGTTGAGGCTTCTTTGCAGTTTTCCATTTCAAAATTTCTCAGCACATCTCTGCAGTACTTTGTTTGGCTTAAGAAGGTTCTAGTTTTCATTTGCTTGATATGTAGTCTTAGAAAATAGTTCAGCTCTCCCATCATTAACATTTCAAACTCTCTTTGCATTGTTGAAACAAAGTCTTGGCAAAGCAGCTCATTAGTTGATCCAAAAATTATATCATCAACATAAACTTGAACAAGTATTATGTCATTTTTAGATTTCTTAATGAATAGATTTTTGTCTACTTGACCTCTTTGATAATCCCTTGAGAGCAGAAACTTACTTAACCTTTCATACCATTGTCTAGAAAATTACTTTAACCCATAGAGAGCTTTCTTGAGTTTGTAAACATGTCCAAACAACTTGTGATCTCCAAATCCTGGTGGTTGTGTAACATACACTTCCTCATTTATAAACCATTCAAGAATGCACTCTTCACATCCATTTGAAATAGTTTAAAACCATTAAGACAAGCATAAGCAAGCAATAATCCAAAAGCTTCAATCCTTGCAACAAGCGCATAGGTTTCATCATAGTCAATTCCTCCCTCTTGATTGTAACCTTTAGCTATTAATCTAGCTTTGTTCCTTACTATTATACCCTACTCATCCATTTTGTTTCTGAATACCCATTGTATTCCAATTACGTTCATCTTGCTTATGTTGGGGATCAAACTCCAGACATCATTTATGATTAATTGGTTCAACTCTTCTTGCATGACATTGATCTAATGATTATCACTTAATGCTTCATGTATTGTCTTAGGCTCAATCTGTGAAACAAATGCCATGTGTTCACACAACAGATTCAGTGATTTCCTTGTTGAAACACCCTAGTGAATCTGGCCAATCACATTATGCAAGGATAGATCTATTGGAACTCTCCATTCTTGAGGCAAATTGATTTGACCTGGAGTGGAATCGATTTCAAAATTTCCAGATTGCACTTCTGCAGTTTGTTGTTCATCTTGTTTTACTGCAGTACCCTTCAGCCTTTGAATACCTTCTGCTTCTTCATCCTCTACTGTAAATTTAGGTTCTTCCAACAAGGTGTGTTTGCCTAGAATATGGATATGAGGCATATCTCTAGTTGAAATATGACTTGCAAACCCTTGTCACACAGCTGACTAATGCTCAACAAATTGTGTTTTAGGCTTTCAACTAGCAACACATTTATAATCAGATTGCCTTTGACTCTTGTATCACCACAACCAATTATTTTGCCTCTATTGTTGCCTCCATAAGTGACAAATCCTTCAGGTTTTATAACCAGTCCAGTGAGCAAAGATGCATCCCTTGTCATTTGCTTGGAACATTCATTTTCCAAGCTCCAAAGCTTCTTGTTGGTTGTACCTTTTGTCTACAAAACATATTCATGAATAAAGGTCGGTACCCTATTAACTTTGGGTCAAGGATTGTTATGATCACCTTTCAGTATCCACCTCACTAGGCCATTTGAAACATCAAAGAGTCTAACTTTACAGTTTCTAGCAGAATGACCTTTATGTAAAGAATAAAAGCAAGTTTGAAAGGGTGAGGTGTGCTTTTTTCTGTGTTTGAAAAAAACTGTTGAATTTTCTGGATTTCTTTTGAAACTTTGGTTTATATCCAATTCTAGCTTTATCAATCTCTTGTACACTTAGACAAGAGATACAAGATGAACATCTCATTCAGTAGACACTTTGAAAGAAGTGAGATATTGAATATGTCAGTAGACACTTATTTTACTGATAAGATTATGTTGAATTTGATAGATGTTTGTGCGATTAAGTTCAACTCTATGAGAGAATTGAAGAATAATAATCTTAAAATAACCAATGAAGAATTCATTGTTGAATGAACTTGAGCGTCAACTTACTTCTTCATAATTTTAAACCGTTTACTTTATTTTTCTACACAACAATTCTCCAACCCCTTTACCTTATTGTCATTACTAAATTTGATTATTTGCAGACGACTTTTGAACATTGAATAATTGGATTTACTGTTGGATTTATTGGGAGACAACTTGGAATTCCTTCAATATGCTCCTGAAATGACAGAGAGCACACTTGAGCAACCCTTAAGAGACATTACAAATCTTTTGCAAAAACCTACTACAACATACTAATGCAAGGTCAACTACAAATCAACAAAAGAAACTAGAAAGATATATTTTGTCTAAGAATGAACCAAGACCAAGTAAAATATTTAATGCATATCCTCTAAAGTGTTTTTCACTGATTTATCAAAAATGATGTTCTTGGAGCCATTTTTTTTTTTTTTACAATGTTTATCAATATCTCGAAGTGTATGAACTTTGTAAAAATATTTCATATGCGAGGACAATCTCAAAAATATTTATAAAGACATTTTAATTTTGACTTAAATGATTGTGAGTGATAATCAATTATCTTTTTCTTAATTGTGTGTTGAAACATAACTGCAAACAATCTAATTGATTAATGTTTTACCAAATAAATTATTTGCACAAGCATGAAAAACATTCTATAAAGGATAATTAATTATGTTAAGTGATAATTGATTAATAGGCAATCAAGAACCTTAAGAAAAGAGAACATATAAGCATTTAATCAATTATTTAAAAAATAATTGATCATTAGCAAAAGCGTGATTTCAAAATCAATTGTGTTGTCCTTTCAACCGATTAATACTGAAGATAATTGACTATTATCTAGATGATAAGTGATTATCAAAAAAATATAATTAATTAAAATTTTCTTGAAACACTTTGTAAAAAAATTTTAAAACAATTTAACAAATAACTTGAGGCTATATAATTTTTTCTTTCTTTGACTCAAATTTATACATTTCTTATATGCAACAAACAATTATAGAATATAATTATAACACGTAATACAATATATTTAATGTCTGATTCGTGCTACCGAATGCACCTCAAATTATACTAGGAAGCTAAATTTGTAGTATAGCTAACCTAGGTCATTCTTTCCAAAGACTACTCCGTCGTTCTCTTAAAACAATTCAGGGGTTTTAATGAAATAATTAAATTTAATAAAATAAAAACATAATTTTAAACAGATTAGATAAATACAAGTAATAAAAACCAACCCGACCTCTCTTCGGCTCTCCCTAATCCCTCACTGGCTCTTAAGGAAAATATGAATTACATGTGTGGGTTAATTAGACCGAGATCTCTGCATCTATTTAATATTTTGAACACATCACAACCGTGGAGCATCTCGTCGAATAAACAATATGCTAAATAACTGCAATCGCCTACTGTGAACCATAATATTATTCTGACTTGAACATCGGATTAGAAATTCCACAACACAATCCAATCGGTATTGATTTAATTACTAAATTAATCCAATTGTTAAATCTAAAAATTAAATTAAAATAGAAATTGATCATGTAACTATGGGAAGAATTACAAAACATGAACCTCAAGATTAAGAAATAAGAGAGCACTTAGAGATCGTATTGAACAAAACAATTAGCCACTCATAATCATGATTGGCACAACAAGGCGGAAAGATAAATGCAAAACACACAGAAAAGAAAGAAAGGAAAGAAAAATTGTATTTAATTATCTATTGTCTACTGTGATGTCTCTCAGCTCTACAAGGAGAGCCATATTTTAAAAAAATTAACCTAAAACATGAAATGATTAAATAGTCCTCCATACAAAAATCTGCTCAAGTCCACCTTTAACCACTTTCGAGTTCGAATTTGATCTCGGCCCTTGAATAACTGTTAGTACTCTCACAAGACTAAATATTTGATGAAGCCAAGCAAGATAGACCAAGCAAGACAGACCAAGCAAGACAAAGCAAGCAAGCAATTGGATGAGTTTTAGCCTTTGGTCTAGTGTGAGTGAGTGTGAGCTTGATTGGCAAGAAACCTATGCATAGTTGAGGAGAAGTCCAACAACACAATGGTCTAAAAGTGATTAAAAATCTAAACAAAATGAGTTAGCTAAGTTTTGGTTCAAACTGGTTTGAAATACACTGTACAGGACAAAAATAAATCGATTCCAGTATACATGAAATCAATTTATTCGTGCTTGGCAGAACTGAAATAACTGATTTTGAAAAACAGAATTAGGGCTTTTCTTTTATAAAAATATCAAGGTTTCTAACATGCGCCAATTCACTGATAAAAGGAAAATTGAGAATCAATTCTTGAGAATACTATGAAAAACAATTTGGGCAATTGAGAATTTCTTGATCAAAATCAATTGGGGCTTTTTCTTGAAGAATAACTCTTGACCAACATTGTGCCATTGGACTCCTTCATCACTGTGCAAAGGCCTCTTCTGCGCGCCAATCAGGAAGTCTTTTCTTAAAGATTATTGATCCCTTTCTGTATCAAGATATGCGTTTATTAATTGTAAATTTGTAAAAAATTTGAAAGATTGTATTGTTTTAGGCTATAAGTCTTAGCCTTGTCTGTGTTTGCTGAATTGAGTGGGGACTATGGGGAGTAGTTGTTCAATTCAGTGGGTATTTGATTCTTACAGGGAGTAAGAATTGTGTAATTGATTGTGTTTGAATAATTGATTGAAATTAGTAAATTTTCTTTCCTTGAGGGGCAAAGGAGACTGGACGTAGCCCTTGAAGAAGGGTGAACTCGTATAATTGATTGTGTTTTGCTGTTCTTGACCATTCTCTTTCAATTCTGATATGTTCTTGCACTGCACACTGAAACTAATTGGTAATTGAATTGATTCTTGATAATCTGAACCATAATTGGTTTAATTGCTATACTACAAGTTGGGTTTGTTCATTGTAACTTGAATTTGGATTTATCTTTGGCTTGTCAAAGGTCTGTAGCATCTCTGAAATAGAAAAAGCAATATGGTTTTGTGATATAGTAATAATTTCAAGTTGCGAACTGGTTTGTGATTCTTATGCAGAGTTAGTGTTCTTGATTTTGATTTCAAATCACACTGGTGTGTGTCAAATTGCATTCTGCATAATTTGTAAAACTGAAATTGTTGCAGTAATTGAATTTTAATATCTGATTTTAATCTTTGACATTGATCATCTTTATATTGAGTCACTGCAGAACTGTTGTGTTTGATATAGTTACGTTGGACTTGATATTCTTGGTTGGTATTGATTCAGATACGTCTTAGTATCATAAAATTTCCAACTTGAGCATTTGTATTCCTTCTTGCATTATAATCTGTTGGTTACATTGTGTGATATATTCTTAGTGGAACATTACTCTGTAAAATTGTATTAAATTGGTTTGCATAAGGTGCTGTGAGAACTGTCATTTTTGTGAGTGTTGTGTAAATTGCTCTCTATCAGTAAAATAAATTGATTCATTTGTGCCTGAAATCAATTTATTTCTTCACTGCACCTCATATCTTTACTCATTGAGATTCATTAAAGGATTTCTAGTTGTGAAAACTGTTTTCAGAGGTTTAAACTGCAAAAATTGTTTAAAGTTCAATTCACCCCCTCTTGAACTCAACCAAATACATTTTCAATTGGTATTAAGAGCTAAGTCTTGAAAGTTACTCAAGTTTACGATCCTATGGCTGAGGGAAAGTTACCTTTTGGTGAGGGTGCTTCTATTAATAGACCTCCTTTGTTCAGTGGTGTTAACTATCAGTTTTGAAAAATCCGAATGAAAATCTTTATTGAATCTCTTGATAGAGGTATTTGGGATGCAATTATAAATGGCCCTTTTATTCCAAAGCATATTATTGATGGTGCTGTTGTTGACAAGCCTTGGTCTGAGTGGAGTGCAAAAGAGAGAAGGAGAGCTCAATTTGATTGCATAGCAAAGAATATTGTAACCTATACTTTAAATGCAGATGAGTTTTTCAGGGATGCTCTTCAACCAAAGAAATGTGGGATGTCCTAGAAGTGACTCATGAAGGAACAAGTGATGTCAAGAGGGCAAGGAAGCATGCGCTAAATCAAGAATATGAGTTGTTTCATATGCAGGCTGGAGAATCAATTGTAGAAGTGTAGAAAAGGTTCACACACATAGTGAATCACCTAATTGGACTTAGCAAGACCTTTGACAAGGAGGAGCTCAACATCAAAGTGCTAAAATGTCTAGATAGATCTTGGCATCCCAAGGTCACTGTAATTTCAGAAACAAGGGATCTTACTACTTTGAGCACAACTGCAATATTTGGAAAACTCAGGGAGCATGAGATTGAGATGAATCGGCTCAAGGAGCAGAAAAATGGAGAGAGGAAGGCTAGGAGCATATCTCTCAAAACTACAGCACTTGCAGAAGACAGTGAAGCAGATTCAAGTTGTGACAGTGAAGTTGAAACTCTGAATATGCTCATGAGAAAGTTTAACAAGTTCCTAAAGAAGAGAGGAAAAGAGAAAAATCAGCAAACTAAGAGGTACACAAAGAAAACTAATTTAAATTCTACTAACCTCACTTGCTTTGGATGTGGAAGGCAGAGACACATCAAGGCTGAATGTTCAAATTTGAATAATAAAGACAAGCCTGCTGAAAAGAAAAAATTCAGCAAGAGTAACAAGGGAAAATAGGCATACATAACTTAGGATAAAAATGATTCAACAACGAGTTGCTCATCAAAGGAAGAAGAAGAAATCAATTTATGCCTGATGGGAAAAGAGGAGTCAATGGTATGCAGTGCTGGCTCAAATAATTCTTCCATGTCTGAAAATTACAGCACGTTGCTTCAAGCATTTAATGAAACGCATGAGGAAGCAAATAGGTTGGCTGGAGTAAACAATAAACTCAAAGGTTTGAACAATTGGCTGGAAAAGAGAGTCTTCTCATTGGAAAAAGAACTGGAAAATGTTAAAACTGATTTTGAGCACTTAAATATGATTTTCCAGTCTTCTGACTATGAGAATGAGTCTAGCAAACCAGCCAAGTGTGAAAACTGTGAGGTGCTGGAAGCTAAGGTAAAATTTCTTGTAAAAACTTCTTCCAAGCTTGACATGGGAACAACAAATTTAAATGTTGTTTTAGGTTCCCAAAATTGTGTGTTTGATAAAGCTAGAATTGGTTTCAAACCCATGTTTAAAAAGAAAACCAGAAAATTCAGCAGCTTTTTCAAAACTGGTAGCCAGCATACCTCACGTTTTCAAACTTGTTTCTATTGTCTACACAAAGGTCATACTATAGAAGCTGTAGAGCTAGACTTTATGAGGTTCCAAATGGTCGTATGAAGTGGATACCTAAAGGTAGTATTAACAATTCTGGACCCAAAGCTAATAGGGTACCAGTTTTTATAAAATAAATCTATTTTGTAGGACAAAGGTGCAGCCAACAAGAAGTTGTGGTATTTGGACAACGGCTACTCTAAACACATGACAAGGGATGAATCCTTGCTCACTGGTTTAACTTTAAAACATGGAGGATATGCTACTTATGGTGACAACAACAAAGGGAAGATCACTGGCAGTGGTGACATTGGAGTCAAAGGAAGCTTAACCATTCAAAATATGCTTTTGGTTGGGGGATTAAAGCATAATCTGCTGAGCATAAGTTAGCTCTGTAACAAAGACTCAAATCACTTTCCAACTAGAAATCTACCTCATTTCCAGTAAAGACTCAAGAGAAACTCATCTTGTTGGTAAAAGAGTCAATAATGTGTACATGCTTGATTTGCATTGCAATAATTCTGAAATCAATTGCTTGATAACTAAATGTGCTGAAACATGGTTATCGCATAGGCATATTGCTCATATTCACATGCAGCATTTAAATAGAATTGCATCTAAAGAACTTGTGATTGGTTTTCTTAAACTCAAGTTTGAGAAGGACAAAAAATGTGAAGCATGCCAAAAGGGAAAGCAAACCAAAACTTCTTTTAAACAAAACCAATTTGTTTCTACTACTAGACCTTTGGAAATGCTTCACATGGACTTGTTTGGACCTTCTAGAACCATGAGCATAGGTAGAAATTATTATGGTCTTGTAATTGTAGATGACTTTTCTAGATACACATGAACATTATTTTTGGTAACCAAGGATGAAGCATTCAATGCCTTTAAGAAACTTGCAAAAATTATTCAAAACGAGAAAAAAATGTTGCTGCCATATGGTAGAGAATTTCAAAATGAAAACTTTGAAATGTTTTGTGAAAAGTTTGGAATTTATCACAATTTTTCAGCTCCAACAACTCCACAGCAAAATGGGGTTGTGGAGAGGAAAAATAGAGCCTTGGAAGAGATTGCAAGAATGAAACAAACCTTCCAAAATATTTTTGGGCAGATGCAGTAAACACTGCATGCTATGAGCTGAATAGAGTTTTGATAAGGCATATTTTAAAGAAAACCCCTTATGAGCTTTTCAAAGGAAGAAAACCAAATATTTCTCACTTTAGAGTTTTTGGCTACAAGTGCTTTATTTTGAATAATGGAAAAGATAATCTAGGCAAGTTTGATTCAAAGGCAGATGAAGGCATCTTCTTAGGTTACTCATCACATAGTCATGCATATAGAGCATACAACAAAAGAACCATGTTGATTGAGGAAACTGTACATATTACATTTGATGAAACTAACCAAAAGATGCAGGATAAGCCTGAAAATAGTGTAGATGATGAGGAAACTGGAAGATTATAGAAATTAAAGGAAACTGGTGCAGAACAGAATGAGACAAGACTGCAGAACTGGATACTGCAGAAAAGGAAACTAACTTAATTGATTATCAAATCAATTTACCTCTGGAGTGGAGAGTTCCAAGAAATCTATCCTTGGACAATGTAATTGGACAGATCCACAAAGGTGTCTCAACCAGAAACTCATTGAATCTACTGTGTGAACACATCGCATTTGTGTCACAGATTGAGCCTAAGTTAGTTCAAGAAGCCTTGAGTGATAGTAATTGGATTAATGCTATGCAAGAGGAGCTTAATCAATTTACAAGAAATGATGTGTGGAGCTTGGTTCCTAAGACCAGTAAAATGAATGTGATCGGTACAAAATGGGTGTTCAGAAACAAAATGGATGACCAGGGCATTATTGTGAGGAATAAAGCAAGACTCGTGGCCAAAGGTTACAATCAAGAAGAAGGCATTGACTATGATGAAACCTATGCACCAGTTGCAAGAATTGAGGCTGTGAGGATGTTGCTGGCTATGCTTGTCTAAGTGGATTTAAGCTGCTTCAAATGGATGTGAAGAGTGCACTCTTAAATAAATTTATAAATGAAGAAGTGTATGTCACTCAACCACCCGGATTGAAGACAACAAACTGCCTGGACATGTTTACAAACTTAAGAAAGCTCTCTATGGACTTAAACAAGCTCTAGGCAATGGTATGAAAGGCTAAGTAATTTTCTGCTCTCCAAGAATTATCAAAGAGGTCAAGTAGACAAAACTCTCTTTATTAAGAATTCTGAAAATGATATAATTTTGGTTCAAGTATATGTTGATGATATCATTTTTGGATCAACTAATGAACTTCTTTGTCAAGAATTTGTACTAGATATGCAGGGGGAGTTTGAAATGTTTATGATGGGGGAGTTAAATTACTTCCTAGGACTGCAGATCAAACAATTAAAGAATGACACATTCTTAAATCAGTCAAAATATTGCAGAGATGTCTTGAAAAGGTTTGAGATGGATAGTTGCAAAGAGGTATCAACTCCAATTGCAACTAGTTGCTATCTAGATGCGGATGAACATGGAACAGCAGTAGATCAAACCAAGTTCAGAGGGCTCATTGGATATTTGCTCTATCTCACAGCATGCAGGCCTGACATAACCTTTGTTGTATGCATGTGTGCAAGATTCCAGGCAAATCCAAAAGAATCTCATTTCAATGTTGCCAAAAGGATTCTCAAGTATCTCAAAGGGACAATAAACGTTGGCTTAGAAGCAACACTTAATCTCAAAGGCTATTCGGATTCAGACTTTGCTGGATGCAAATTGGACAGAAAAAGCACGAGTGGTACATGCCATCTACTTGGAGCAAGTCTAATCTCATGGAACAACAAGAAGCAAGCATGCATGGCTCTTTTAACTGCTGAAGTCGAGTACATTGCAGCACGGAGCTGCTGTGCTCAAATCTGTTGGCTGAAATAGTAACTTAGTACTTTGGTCTTAAAGTCACAAAGTTACCCATATTCTGTGATAATACTAGTGCCATTAATCTCACTAAAAATCCATTACATCACTCTAGAACTAAGCATATTGAGATTAGGCATCACTTCATTAGAGAGCAAGTGAGTAATGGTATTTGTGAAATCAAATTTATTGAATCTGAAAAACAATTGGCAGATTTTTTCACTAAACCACTTGCTAAGGATAGATTTAATTACCTAAGAACAGAATTAGGCATATTGGATTATTCAAACATTGCATAAGTCAGAACTGCATAATATTTCTGCTCACTATCGCTCAAATCAATTTATAGGTGTTCGGAATCAATTTATTGCTGCAACAGAGTTTACTATGAACATTTTGTAATGTTGTTTTGTCTTTTCTGCAACCAACTCACGTGACCTAAGCAAAATGAATGAGTAAGGATTTGAAGAATCAAATCCACTGAGCAGACTGTAATGGGCAGAAGATTTGTAACCGTCATTCCAAATCCCATTCAGCGTGCCTTTATTGAGCCACTAAATTGCCATCAGTCCTTATATAACTTGGAAATGAAAAAGGTAAAATCTGTGCACAATAGCTGAACCGATTAACATTCTGCAAGTTTTCATTATTAAGCCATCTTGTCTCAATTGACTGATAAGGTACGTGCTTTTAAATCCAAAATTGCACAATGGGTATAGGTAGTCCAAGGGTTTTGTGCTTGTGCCGTTTGATAGTATTTGTTTATGCCTATAAATGTCACATTGCACATAGGCATTTTGCATAAGCATTCTGCATTAGCATACTTAGAAAAACACAAAATTCCAAATCCATTTCTCTACAACTCAAAAGTGCTTCCGTGGCCTCCCCAAGCAATCTGAGAAAGCGAACCAAGGAAACTGCTAGTGCAGGAAGGCACATTGATACAAGAGGCATCTCAAAGACTGGTTTGCAAATGTTCATGGCAAAGGAACAGAAGCAAGTATCAACTCCTATCTGACCACAGTCAGCCGAAAAGTGATTAACACTCCCAAGCATGTAAGCCTGGACTGGTTGAAATCAGAAGAGTTGTTGGATGTTGCTGAATCTCTGGAGTTTCAAGGGCTCAAGAAATTTCTTGGGCTGACAGGCAACATATATCCAGACTTGATGAAGGTCTTCTTCACCAAGTGGAATATGTGTGATATATTCTTAGTGGAACATTACTCTGTAAAATTGTATTAAATTGGTTTGCATAAGGTGCTGTGAGAATTGTCATTGTGAGTGCTTGTAAATTGCTCTCTGCCAGTAAAATAAATTGATTCATTCGTGCCTGAAATCAATTTAATTCTTCACTGCACCTCATATCTTTACTCATTGAGATTCATTAAATGTTTTCTAGTTGTGAAAATTGTTTTTAGATGTTTAAACTGCAAAAACCCTTTAAAGTTCAATCCACCCACCCCCCCCTCTTAAACTCAACCAAATACATTTTTAATAACATTTGTAGATCTTTAAGTTATCTGCAAAACAAAACAAGAACAAGTAAATATGAGTTATGTGGCAAAAGTTATGGACAAAATACAAAACACACTCAAATTTGTTAAAATTCTGAAAATGGTGTCAAAATAATAACAAACCTTTAACTGAAACCTAATTGGCTAAATTACACAAAACGGTGTAAAAACTTAATTATTACCAACTGATTTATCTTTGTTGTTATTATTATACAATCAGAAACTGGTAAAAATAAATAATTATCAATGTCATCAAGGTTTATCATCAAAACATCTAGCAGAGTTCAACTTGCTTGATCATCTCCCTCAATTTTCAACATCAAATCTTCTTGGAGTGCATTTTTTTTTTCATCTATCATAAACATGAGATAATGTTACATCCTAGAGATGTGCTTAGTGTTGAGCACTTGCTAATTGTATATAATCTACTAGACTTGTATACTTTTTTCTTCTTTGTCTAGCTCTTGTGTAAGACTTTATAGTCTTTTGCACACTTACTTGGAACATGTGTACAATAAAAGCAAGGTTGTCTAGTTTTAACATAAGCTATTAGCACTTCTACACTCATAAAGTCTTCATGAGCTAGTGTTTATCACTTTAAGCAATTTCATTTGTCATTATTTTAAGCTTTTTATGCCAACATCTAGTAGTGGATACACCTTGTGATATTGGCTAGATGCATCTAGACTTCAACTATGTCTAACACCTATATTCTTGTTGCTTCTTCTATATTTATTGTTTCTATAGGCCACTTTAGATCTTTTACACTTATGTTTGGTAAGAACTTTGTCTTATGTCACGTGTTTCTAGTCTCTTATAGCACATTTGTCTTTCCAAACTGTTTGTCTGTTGATAAGAACTTCCATAGGAGTAGTGTGCATGTGTCTATTTTGAGTTTGTTTGGTCTTGTGTTTTGAACTTGAGATGTGACTTACATCTTTTCACAATGAGTGTGTATGCATTTATACATAATACAAACATTTTGATCAATTAAGAGATATATGTTTGATGTTTATTTAGTGTCTAATAACTATTTCACACTAGACAACATTGTTAGACATACTAGAAGCATCTTATTTGCTCTAATGAAAATTTGGGTGACTGACTTCAAATGAACATTTTCCTTTTCTCATAACTAAAGTTGTACATGCGTTAATAACCTTGCTATTTCATTTTGCTTACAAAAATTGTTGAATAACTAAAAATATTCAAGACCATTATTTGCTTCAAGCCTCTTCACTATCTTACTAGTTTTGTTCTCCACCAAACACTTCTAGCTATTGAAGTTCTCAAATGCTCCGTCTTTGGCCTTTCACGAATGGACTACAGCTTCTTCAAATAGTAATCCATTACTGGGTAGAAGTAATTAGCATTGGAGTGTGTTGATTTATAGATGATCCCTAAAAAAGATTATGATGAATTCATGAATGGGCAAGAAGAAGATCAGTAAGAACATACAATTCTAGAAGAATCACAAGAAGCATGATAAAACAAGTTGTTCTTAAAAAGGATATTCCTTCTCCCTATTTATTTTTTATCTCTTGCACTTGTTAATTGTAGGATCTATTTCTTACTTTTAGATGTGTAAATAGTAAAAATAGAATAAGGTTGTTGAACTTCCTCAAGCCAAAGTAGTATAAGTGTGGCCAAGATTAAAGCAAAGAGTTCAAGTAGAAAGCATCAAGTCAAAGCCCAAATTGGAGCTTAAACACAATCTTGGCCAAGAGAAGTCAACAAATCTAAGGAAGGCATGTTCAAAGAAGCATGAGAAGCACAATATAAGAACAAGATGGAGATGATCAAATAAAGATGAGACATTTGTGTTCTATTGAAAATGACTCATTAGTTAGATTATATGTTTTATAGTGTATAGAAGGTAAGTATTTTTAATTTTTATTTCTTTGAATGAAGGTAAGGATAAAAGGTTTTGTTGATTTCATTCGTTAAATGGTCTAGAAATTGGCAAGTACGGTGTAGACAATTTAAAATTTGTTTTTCCCATTATCAGAGCAATAATTTTGAAATTATGATTGGCATTATTATGAATTTTTATAATTTGAGATTTTGATTTATGTTGTTTGAATCAATTGAACATTGGTAAATTAAGATAGCATTAAAAATCAGGGTGTTGAAATTGGTGATACAACTTTATCTAGTGAGTTTTTTAGCTTAATTGATTGATGGATCATTCTATGTCATACCTCTTTATTTTAGTGTGAATTTGTTCATAATGGCTTATGCGTTAGTATTTTTATGAAGGAGAGTGTTTACATAGTATTTTTATACTGGTTTATTTGTCATAACAGACTACATCTAGTTCTTGACCAACTAGTCAAGTTTCACTAAACAGACTACCACTATGAAGTACAAATAAGTACTATTTGATTAAGCCACTCTTAGCTAACATTGAGTTTCCTTTGGGTTCATAGTCACTCTTGGCTAACTCTGGCCTGGTATTCTTCACTCAAGCCACTCTTGGTTAACCATTAAGTATTATTTACGCAAGCCACTCCTGGATGACTACTAAATAAATATTCTTTCAAAAGCCACACTTGGCTCAAGATAGTTACGAAGGTTGAGAAATCAAGAAATCATTGTTTTCACTCACTGGAGATGATAGTGTGTCTTTTGATGTGTACAAAGTTTAACGCTCTCTACTAGTATGCGGAAATGAACACAAACTATGTTCTTACAAAGATTTTAGGCACAGAATAGTTTTAATAGAGTATCAACACTTGCAAATTATTGCTTACATCTTGTTTCTTCTCTTCGAAGTATATCTTCCTATAGGCTTGAAAAAAGTAGTCATTGCATTCCCTTTTTTGTTCATTGAGTAGCTTTGAAGTATGTTCATGTCTTCTTCTTCTACTGTTATCATTTGATAAGCTTTTACATTGAGAAACATTAAATGCATTGCATGCAACATTAATTTCTCTTTGTTTCTTCATGTAATATTTTTAATAGTTGGCAGTATTTATCTTCCTTGGTAGTAGAATATTTTACACTTATTAAAAGTGCACACCGTATAGGATAGATAGTTAGGTCAAAATTGAAAATAGATTGTGTTAGGAGAGTTGGTAAATGTTGCAAATTTAGCTGTAATCCTAAGATATACTTGTAATAGATAATAATAGTAAACACTTTTGTTTATATTGGTTCACCCCAATCTGGGTTACATTTGGTTTTTCCTTGCCAATTTTAAGGACTTACACTAATAAAATAACTTTGCAAGTAGTTTTCCTACAACTTATAACTTACAAATGTGTACATAAAGTCACTCATGACTATCCCTTTTATCTCCACTTGATATAAAGAATTATTACTCTCAACCGCTATTTTTGAGTACACAATGTCACTTCTGACAATACAACAAAAGTTATTTTAAGTCTTTATAAATAATTCTCTCAAAGAGAGGATATATGAATTGTGCTCATTGCGCATCGAAGTGAGAGATTTACAAATAACCTTTCATTCAAAAGTTGTCTAGCAAATACACTTTAACAGCAAGCACTTAAAAACTTTGAGAATATATTGCATGAAAGTTTCACATAAGTATCTTATATTTCATTAAGTTCTTCTACATGGCTTCACTTCTATTTGTAGACATCATAAAAGAGACCGTTAAAGGTTGTGTGCTTTTTCTTATTTTTTATGTTAATGTTTTTTTGTGAACATGCTTGACTTTATGATGATAGCTTTCATTATTACATTAAATGTACATGGTAAAGGGAATATTTTTCTCTTTCTATTCTTCTAAGGTTTATACAACACTATATTGAGCATACATACTTAGAAAGTTGGTGTATATTTTTCATAATCATCTTTGAAAAGTTTGATTCAACTTCTTTCAAAGGTAGACATTTTCTTATAAGACTTTGGTTGAGGCTCACAAGAATGCTAGAACCATCCTATCAAGCTTCAAAATGCAAGGAAAGATCAATACAAGATAAGCTTTTCAAAATTTGGTTTCTTAGCTTGTGTCTTGGCTATTGTTTTATGTTTAAGGTATTGGTTGGGGTATTTGGATGGTAAGGTCAAATTTTAAAGTTATCTAAAGGTTTTGGTTGAGTCTTGAAGAGAATCTTACAGGTTCTCTGAAAAGAGGTTAGAGAAAGTATTGGTTTATAAGAACATAGTTCTTGGTTGGTGTTTCTTGATGTTTAGGTATCCTAATACTGTAGGTTTTTCTTTTAGTCACCAAGGAGCAAGAACTTAAAAGGTGCGGTTTGAATTATATAGAGGTTTTTAGGAGGTTTCTTGGTGATTATCGAGAGCTATATTTGATGGTTTGTGTTTGGGAGGCTTTCTTGGAGAAACCTTAGTTACGTGTGACATGTTTGGCGTGTTTAATATTTTTCTATGTCATGTCCATATTGTTTAACTCTTTATAATATCAAAGACAAACATGTGTTCATGTATGTCTCCCAATTCGTGACACATCTAATTTTAGACAATGAATGCATATACAATAATATGCCCCTCAATAAGTTTTCTATTTTGTGGAACAAATTTGCAAGAGGTCATCAACCCCCTTTTAATAATCTTCACTTTTAATAATCTTCACTAATGTGATTTGCATTCTCTCAACTTCGATCCATAACGACATACATTCAAAATTTTGTTGTCATCAATCATGCAATGTTATTCTCACTTTTGTTAATTGAGGGTGAGACCTTTAGTATTCAATAAAACATTTTTCATAATTTGTTAACACATATAAATTAAGTTTATTATCTTAAATTTGATAAAATTTTAGTAACATTTTATATTGGTCTCCAAAGTGTATAAAATGAAAGTGGTTACAAACAATGCATCATAATAAACCATGCACCAATAAAATAACAATAAATGACTTGAATAGAAATTACATCATATTCAAGATTAACTTCAATATGTTACATATTAACAAATTATGAAAAATAATTATTTTAAACATTCTAACTCGATAATTTAAGATTTAATATAAATTATTGATTTAATCGTTTCTACCAAATCTTAAAACAAAACTACTATTAACTTAATGTGTGAATGAATACAAAATTAAATATAAATAAAATTAAAGCAAAGTACATCATCAATCACACACACATATATATATATATATATATATATATATATATATATATTTAAAACTTCAATGAAAATAATGTTAAACAAATTAAAATATTTCACTCCTACGGTCAGAATAAACTGTCTTTTCCTATAATTATCCTATAATATACATTTAATAGATTAATTATAATTTACTCTCTTAAAATTTTAAATAATTTAATCACTAAATTAAGAGTGATTAAAATAATTAATTAGTTTCTATATTTTAACTATTCCTAGAGCCTAAATTATAATTTTAAACAACTTTTAATATTCACTCGAGAAATTAGTTTCAATTGTATAATTATAAACTTACAAAATTAACAAAATTTATATTTCAAATTTAAAAACTAAATTTTCAATATCAACAATAATCCAATAGAAACATTGACATATTATCATTATTAAAAACCCGAAAACAATCATAATTTGAACTTGAATAAGAAAATGAAGATATAGACGTATATTCATCAAGAGATCTTCCGGTGTAATCAAATGTTCATTATAAAAAATGAGACAGATAAATAGAAGGAAAAGACGTCTAAAATGAACAATCATCATAAATTAGTTTTCACAGTCGCTAAAAAAGAATAAACTTACCTATTTCCTTGTTTACATGTGACAACTCCTTCAAAAATTCATAATAACATTTTACATCAGGTATCGTAATTCCGATATAAAATAGTCTCACTTATGTTAAATGGTATCATACTTAACGTAAATATATGATATTTCTATATCGAATCAAAGACACCAAACATAAAAAGTTGACAAAAAAATTTCAAAAATATCATTGTATATATTTTTCATGTCGAATTTTTGTCTGTACGGCTGACATAAATTCAGTCACCTAATAAGCACAAGGTAACCTTTTCTAGGAAAAAAAATTAATATGTAATAAGGAAAATAATTTTACTAACTAATCAATAGTGTCTTTTAATTTAAAATATTAACAAGTAAAATAATACTACGGAGTGTAAGGCGATGGTTGTATTCACCTCACCCTTGAGATAGCCCTTAGATGAGAAATAGAAGAGAAATAGCGCATGTTTTAACTTTTGTAAAAAATAACCAAGTTTTATTTTCAATGTTTTCCGCAAAAGGCCATGAAAATCTTGGTCGAAAAGTTTATATACAATAGCTAATATACAATTATATTGGACGAAGGAGACTAGGTGTGATTCAGAATTTTTGTAATATCAGTCACTATTTTTAACTATAAATAATCTTTCTAATATCATAATTAATATATATATATATATATATATATATATATATATATATATATATATATATATATGACGGCAAAATGAAACTTCTAAACCAAACTGAAAAGATTCTAAACTGTTAAACTGAACGAAAATAAAATAAAATAAATTTATTGCATTCAATAAAAATATAAATCATAACTATTGAATGGTTGTGAATAGTTATCTAATGATTTATCTTACTTCATTTAGAGTAATTTTCACTACAATGAATTGGACATGATCATGTCAACCGCACCATAGTGTGGGAGATATTAAACTTCAAGTACTCCTTCCATGCATAACCTCTTAATTTTTATTTTTTTTCCATTTTTTAAACATTATTCATATTTTCTTGTCCGTAGTCGAAGACTAATTTTTAAAGTATAAAGACTGTCATGATAACATAATCTCTTATAATAAAGTTTTTTTTTACATACAGATTTCAAAACTAATCTCTAATTAATATCAATTATATCACCTTTGATTAGTAATTTTATTACTTTTGATTTACCTATACTATTAGCTTTTTAAACTTTTCTATGATTTTAGATAGACACGATTAAAAATAGAAATAATTTTGTCTCTCTGTTTTTACCTTTTAGATAATTAATCTGAGAAACCTTACACATTTTAATCGAAAAATATATTTACTCGCACATTTCAAGAAGGAAGATGAGTGGATGCAAAATCACGTGCACTTCTATAAGTTAAAAATAAACAAGACTTTATTTTATTTAACATTTATTTTCATTTTTATGTTTTAATGTTTTATTTAACTTTAAAGTTGGTTTTAATTTAGGCATTTTTTATCAATTTGTATACAAATGATCACTTAATTGTGCGATCAGTACAGTCCTGAGAACTCTTCTTCATAATAGGTATAATAATAATAATAATAATAATAATAATAATAATAATAATAATAATAATAATAATAATAATAATAATAATAATAATAATAATAATAAAATAATAATAATAATAATAATAATAAAACTAATACGTAATAAATAAAAATATTGATAAAATAGTTTCCTATGAAATTCTATTATACCTCCCAATTGAATATAACCCAATTATGTCTCTAGTAATTAAAAATAATGTTATCAGTATTTTACATTTTGCGAAAGTTATAAAATATATTTCACTATATTTTTAAAATGTCGCTAAAATTGGAAATGACTTCCATATAAAAGTTAAGGAATCAAAATATTTAACATTAAAAGTTATAGGATTAAAATAAAATTAACACTATTTATGTAAACTTTTTATCTTATCAAAATATATAAAAGTCTCATCACTATTTAATTCTTTATTTTGACAATATATTTAATGAAATACTACTACTAATAATTATAATAATTTTCACCATTTGAACATAATATAGTAAATAATAATAATAATTAAGATGTTACATTAGTCTAGTTTATTTAGATTAAAAAGTATGGTTTTAAATGAAATGAAGAATGAAAAATAATTGAAAGAAATTATAAATATATAAAAAATAATTCTTTCTTCATTTATTTAAAAATTTCATCTCTCAAAATTTATATATCTTTTATATATTGTTTTTAATATTCAAGACTAATTGTTCGGTATTATTACAATTAGGTTTCACTTCTGTATAGATATTGATAAGTATATCAAGATAGAACAATTAAAATTGATCTAAGTTCCTCATTCTTCCACAATCAATTTTTCCTTCTTTTTTTTTTTTTTACTTTTTCTTTACATTGGAAGTTTTTCTTCTTCATATCTTTAAATTAACTTAGGAATAGGAATTTTCCGGTGATATGAACAAGTAAAAGTGTTAATTATATTGGTTAAAATTTAATATTGCCTATTTTTAAGGTGGAAGCTTCTAGGTGCTAAATTTGCTTATATAAGAGACGCTAAACTGTGTCAATGTTTCTTGGGAAATGTTTTTTTGGAAATTGAAATGTTGTAATCTTTAGATTTGTAGATGGCACAGCTAATTTAGGAGTTTAGGATTTATTTGAAAATATTCATTTATCAAGAGTTCTTCTGCTAATTTTTTCCTTAGTGTTTTAGCTTGCTTTTGAGTTTTGGTTAGTCATAATTTGCTCGAGTGATTACATATGCAATTATGAATTGTAACAAGTTTATTTTAATATTTAAGACTTGATAAGAGAATTATAATTTGAATTTTGTTAAATTTATGTTTCTACATAAATTCATCCACACCACAGATAAAAGAATTCACTCAACTCAATAAGTATCATTAAGAAAACACAAGGCTATTTTCCAATTAAGTTCTACCCACCAGACCCCAGTGAATTTCATGAATCCGCTCAACAAATAAGAATACACCTATCAAATCTTAACCCCAAAGAAATAAGTTAATTTTTTTTCATTGTTATTATACTTCACTAACAAATTACTCTTGTTTAAGAGACATGCTTAAATTATATGAATATATTGAATGAATATATGATTATTGGATTAATATTTTATTTAAAATATATGAGGAATTGAATTAGTGTACATGAATTGAGATATTGATGAATGTATTAGTAGAAAAGCAAAAACGCGGTGACATTTTTTAAATTATGTGAAGAGATATTATATCAGTTACTCACAAAACAATGTAATATATATTACATTCTACATTGGTTGACACTCTTAACCAATGTAATATATTATACATCGGTTGACTCTTTTAATTGGTGTAGAAAAGATTGAAAAAATAAATATTCAAAATTTGGTTGGACGTTGAACCTACTACATCGGTTACGAGCTTGAGCCAATATAATAGGTGTTAGATACTATATCTGTTGTTACCTAAAACTGATGTAGAAAGTAGCTCAGTAAAAAAAAATCAAAAAAACAATTAATCAGGACCATATTACATCGGTTGAAGAGGGAACCGATGTAGTATATACGCATCTATTACATCAGTTCTTGCTATAACAGATATAATATGCTCTAGTGTGTGAAAAATTCAATTTTTGAGTGAGTGCGCGTGGATTTATTAACCTAATATTTTCACTGCATTTATTATTTGTCTTTCCTCACACCGTTGAGTCTTTATAGTGGTGCTTGTGTTGTCGTTGTTTTCACACTCACTCAAACACATTTGGTTCCTTCGTTGCCTTCATCCACTTTCTTTAGCATTTTCGACATAGGTGGTTTAATAACTTATATATACGGTGCAGGTTGTGAATGCTTGGTTTGACTCCCCTTGTCGCTTTTCTTTGCAAGAGATTAACATTTTTGTAAAATTAATTAAAAATAATTAGAAATTTGTTTTTTACCCGAATTTTGTAGCACCAACTTGATTTGGTGTCTTTTTTATGGTAGAGTTTGTTAGTATTCTCACAATACTAAAGGATTTGATGAAGCCATGCAAGACATAACCAGCAAGCCAAAGCAAGCAAGTGGAAATGTGTTCTAGGTTGTGTTTTAGTGTGAGTGAGTATGATTGGCCGTGAAAGAGAACCTATGCACATCTAAGGAGAAATTCATTAGCACATGGTTAAATGATTTAAATCAAACCATGAAAAGGTTTTAACTTCAGTTAAAAACAGTTTTGGAAAATAAGGTAGTTAAAACAATTTTGGAAAATAAGGTACTGAACTATTATGAATTGATTTCAAGTTAAGCCGAATCAATTTATTCGTGTTTGAGCATAACTGAATTAACAGTTTTGGAAAACAAAGTACTGAACTATTACAAACTGATTTCAGGTTAAGCTGAATCAATTTATTCGTGCCTGAGCTTAACTAAATTAACTGTTTTTCTGAAAATCTGGTTTGAGCGCTTCTTCTATAAAACAGTGGGTTTTTCAAGTACAAAAAAAAGCCAAGAAAACGAAAGAGAACACAGAAAAGAAAGAAGAGAGTTACATTTCTGAAAATCACAATCGTTTTGAAATACATTCTGTGAAGAAATACTGTGAGAGATTCTGCTAATAATCATTTTCGAAAGAGGGCTTTTACTTGAAGAATCAATTTTAAATAAAGTGTGCTACTGGGCTTCTTTAAGACTGTGTATAGGCCTTTCTTTCTGCACCAATCAGGGAATTTTTCTAAACTCTTCTTGATCCTGTTTGAATCAAGATTTGAGGTGTTTTCATTGTAATTCTGTGAAATTCATTAAATGTTTGTACTGGTTTGGGCTCTAGAAGTAAGCCTATGTTTTTTGCTTAAATTGATTGGAGGCTGAGGGGAGCAGTAGATCAATTTGCAGGATTCTGATTTCTACAGGGAGTAGAAATTGACTGGTCTGGGCTATAGGAGTTAGCCTGGGGTTTTCTGTTGAAATTGATTGGAGGCTGCGGGGAGTAGTGGATCAATTTAGCATGGTTCTAATTTCTACGGGGAGTAGAAATTGACTGGTTTGGGCTATAGGAATTAGCCTGGTGTTTCTGCTGAAATTGATTGGAGGCTGCGGGGAGCAGTAGATCAATTTAGCAGTGTTCTGATTTCTATGGGGAGTAGGAATTGGTTGATTAATTGTATGTGAACAATTAATTGAGTTAGTGGAACTTTCTCTGCAAGTTGTGCAGAGAAGACTGGACGTAGCCCTGTGTGGTGAACCAGTCTAAAATTGATTGTGTCTCTTCTTCTTGAACCCTTTTCTTATAATCTTGATTTGTTCTTGCACTGCATAATGAATTAAATTGAAAGATTGAATTAATTTCTGGTAATCTTGATAAAACTAGTTTAAGTCCTCAGCTGTATATTGTTGTGTGCAATGTAACTTGAATTGTGTGATTGATTCTGATTATTCAACTGTAGTAGTTTATGAAATCTTGATTAACAGATTGTTTTGTTTCAAACATTGAATTACATATTGTATTAACTGAAAATTGATTGCATTGCTGAAAATTTAATAATCTGCAATATCTCATATCAGTTTTAATTTTGAACAAATCTGATTTAAAAGTTGTTCTGTAATGTTAGGAATCTGAGCTTCTGCATACCTAAGTGTTCATTACTGCAGTGTGATTCTTGATACTTGTACTGCAACAATTGTGTGTTTGATCCTGTGCTGACATTGAAATTAACTGATAATTGACTTTAGCTGAATTACTGTAATGCTGCAGAATTGGTATCATTGTTGTGTGTTCTTGGTGAAACTGAATAATTGAATCTGCATTTTGAATAATTTTCAATTCTGCATCAATTACTGGTGGTAGGAAACTTTATCAGATTTATTAATATTGATTGAAATCAGTGTAGTGCTTTGTTAGGAATTTTAAATTAGTATTTTGTAATTTTGTTCCTCTCTGCTCTCATTCAAATTTGGAGTTGTTTGTGATCTTGATCTGAGTGTAATATTGCTATTGGAACTGTGTGAATTTGATCTGATTATTGTGTTGTTGTGAAATTGCAATTCTGTGTGATTGAGAATCTGCTGTGTACTTGTATCTGTCAGTATAACAAATTGATTCATTCGTGTTTTGAATTAGTTTATTTCTTTACTGCACCCTATATCTTTAGCACCAAGATTCATTAAAGTTTTTCAGATTGCGAAAACTATTTTCAAAGGTCTAAATTGGTTAAAATCTTTCAAAGTTCAATTCACCCCTCCTCTTGAACACAGCCTAAAACGTTTTCAGAGTTTTTACATTATATAGATTTATCATAGATTTTGAGTTGTCAAAATTTAAGACGAAAAAACTTTAAACACCCATAACTTTTGATAGAAAGCTCGGATTGAGATGCTTCAAAAATAAAAATTGCTTGAAATGAACTAACAAATTTGGTGGGCAATATTCGTAGGGAATTATGGATTCAAAATTTTTTCAAAATTCCACCATTTACTATTTTTTTAAATTTTTTTAGTATTTTTGAACTGTTTTTTTTTTTCTATTTCACATATCTATACTTGTCAAAAAAATTCTTAAAATTCCTGTGATTATTCCTTATATAGATTAAAGATTTATCAACAAAAAAAATTAGTATTTTTTATTTAAAAATGGAGATATTACATTGGTTGCGAGTAATAACCGATGTAATAGGAGTAATACTACATCGATTGTGGCTTCTAACCGACGTAGTATCTATTCCTGAGCGCTTTTAAGATTGATATTTTACATCGGTGATTAATTATCTGATGTAGTATATGAATATCTACATCGATTTTAGAACTAATGTAAAATGTCATGGACTTTCTACATTGCCTGCATTAACATCAGTTCTGGAACTAATGTAGTATGTCTTCCACTATAACCAAGTTATGTTCGTGATATTAAATATAGGAAACCATTAAGGAGAGGATATTGTTGCAAGGTACATAATTGTCTCGTTGGTTAGGTGTGTCTAGTTATAATTGAATCATGATACTTAGGTTGTTATCCTTTTAAATAGTACAAATTATACTTTGACTATCAACTATAATTTTTGACCTAATGACAAACGCTCAATCCAATAATTAATATGAGAGTGATTTCTTTACACTATTTGTTTTCCCTTTGGCACATATCATGTGAAGCTTCTATTGAGAACTAAAAATTGTTATATCAGTTCACTACTTCGAGGGTTCTTTTATGATCTTGAGATTTTGACTTTGAAATATATCTCAATTTTTTATAGGATTTTTTTCCCTATAAATATTTTTTATTTCTTAAATCTTAATTGTGAGTTTGTTGGTTAATCATAATCTAAACTAAAGTGTGTGTTTTGAAACTAAAGTTTCTCACTTTAGATTAATATAAATTTTTTTGCCAGACTTTAGGTTTATAGTTTCATTTCATTTCTAGTAAATTCAGGTTGCATTTAGACACCCAAAGGCCATAAATAGCCATCTCATTTTCTTTATAAACAACTTTTGAATATTGAATGATATGAGAAGATTTTTAAGAGTTATTTGAAAGACAGAAAGTTCTCTTCTTATTAAGTTTTATTTTACATCATTGGATTGGATCAAGTGAGAACTTCATCTACATTTATCTTGGATCTTTTCCAAATGACATGACATCCTCCATTCTTCCATAAGTCTTTATTTTCATTTTCTCCTTTCACTTCTTTTAAAATTGTAGAATTCATGTTGTTCTATCTTCTTTATTATTGTGTTTTTTCTTATTTCATATTCATTTTGATATTTAACAATGAGCATGATTAAATTTTGTTGTCATTCTTAAATCATAAAATACAAACAAATCAAAATATTATACTCTTTTAAATCTAATCTTAATTAAACCCTTAACCTAGATATTTCAAAAATGTCAAATAGAAGAGAATACTCTTTTTACATTATTGACATAGCCAACTTTTGATATTCTGTTTTAATATTAACATGTTCAAGTCTTCCATGTTTTAATTAGAATTGTTAGATTTTTTTATTGTTTAATCATTAATTTGAAATATGTTGGATTTAGAAATTGGTTTACTAATTTATTTGACGCCACATAATTATTTAACTTAACTAAATTTTTTAGTACGTAGTTTAGATAGTATTTTCTTGAAATTAATTGACGATTAATTAGTTAATTTCGATACCAGACAACAATTTAATAAAAAAAAGTTAAAATTAAATATTTAGAAATTGGTCATAAGCCGGATTAAAATATAACTATTGGATTGATCATTTTTACTAAACTGATTTCTCTCTTTCAATGTTGAGCAAGATTATTTACCTTGGAGAGCAAGTTTTAGCCTTTTTTTTTTTGTCTTTTTTTATTTTTATCATATATAACACTTTTTTATCTATTTTTTCTCATTTTATTCTCCGTTCCACTTAACTGGATCTTTTATAGAAAAAAATATTTTAAATTATTTGTTATTTTACAAAGTCAATTATGCATTAAATATTTCATTCAAGACTATCTTTAATCAATACTCCATGTGACAAAAAAAATATTACCTAATTAGAGAGAGAAATTATTTGAAAAAATTGTATAGTATTTTATAAAATTTTTAAATAGTAATTGCTTTAATAATTATGTCAAAACCTTATATAAATTACTCCTTTTCTCTAAGTAACCAATTTCTGAAATAAAAATCTTTTTAACTTTTATTATCAAAGTTTAGGATACTAGTAATTATTATTATTATTTCAATTATAATAAAAAATTGATTTAAATATGCTTTTAGTTCGTGTAATTTAGTGAGTTTTAATTTTAATCTTCGTAGTTTTTTTTTTTTTTTTTTTTTTTTTTTTTTTTTTTTTTTTTTTTTTTTTTTTTTTTTTTTTTTTTTTTTTTTTTTTTTTTTTTATGTTCATCTCTTGAAATGTTAAAATTTTCTTTTATCTCTACTATTAGTGACACTAGTTAACAACTAATTTATTTAGCGATAAGTCAAATATTTATCATAAACAACAGCCACCAGTATCTATATATATTTGATATCTTGAAAACATTTTTTACACACCTAAAATCATAAAATAAATATTAGTTACCAAAAGTAACAATTTTAGATGTTTCTTTACAGAAATTAAAACCAAAGTTTACTTATTTTAAAGAAACTAAAATAACTATTTAAATTTTGAAAGGAAGAAAATACAAAGAAACAAAGTATCATGACCAAAACACATTCATTTTATTGGGATTAAAATTATATTTACATCTATAAAATTTTATAAAGATTTTATTAAGATGATGAAAACTTTTGCATTTTTTTATTTTTGTTTTTTTTTTGGAAAAGAACATTAAACCATATTTAAAAATAAACCAATTGGGTATCATAATTCATAACTCCTACACACACAAAACGAGGCTGGTCTTCACAAAAATAACAATAAGAAAACCACAATAATGGGGAATTTGAAATTGAAGTGAGTCAACGAGTGGGGCTACGCGACGTGCACGCGTGCGACGACAGGTGGGTCCCGGTTCGTATCCTTTGTAGCTGTAGGGGGTTTGTTTTCATGAGAGTCAGAGCCCTGAAAGTGACACATTTTTAATATTCTTCCGTCCTAATCATTTGCCCAACCCTACCTACCTTCACACTCTCTTCTCAAACCACACACCACACACTCCTCAAACTCACATACAAACTCAGTAACCTGGCATGCAGGGCAACAGTTACCACGCACATGGTCACACATACCCATCACACACCCTCTTGAAAAATCCCCATTTCAGATTTGTCACACCACTGCTTCATTAATTAATTGCATCATTGTTCAATGAGTGGACAAGGTTGACAAGTGGGGAGGGTCAAACAAAGACATCACATGTGTGCCTATAGACTTATGTGACATATAATATGGCAAGTGTTACAATTTGACAATGGGTGCACTCAGGTTACATTAATCTTTAGATATTTGCTTAAAGTTTTTGTTGACTATAGTAGAGTTACAACACTTATTAAACAATTTTGGAACCGACTAATTTTATTGGAGTTCATATTAGAAATGTATTGAAAGTAGAAATCTATTCATGACTTTTTTTAGTGAAAACTTTTCATTTTGAATATTTTATGGACATGTTGGTTTACCTTTATTTGATTCATTCATGGATTGGATTTAGTGGAGAGGATTCAACTCTCTCAACCTTACAAATCAAAGTTTGAATATTGATGGCTAATAGGAATTTTTTTTTTTTAATTGATGAAAACTATATCGGTGCTCACTGCGTTCAACTAAGATTGCATTCCAAAAATGTACCTGAAAACAACAAAATAAATATATATCCAATAAGCTACTTAACCAAAATAGTCTTTTCAGTCTTTGGAATGAAGGGTAAATTTTAAGCTAGTAACTGAATGTTGATAAATATAAAAATGTTTGGTAAAAGAATTTTTTCAATTTAATAAAAATCTAAAGTTGGAAAGATATGTTTCCAGTGCTTAAATTTATTATTTTAAAAAAAATAATATTTGGTTTTTCTTTCTCAAGCTTTCCAAGAACACATTAATTTCCAAGGTGAGAATAGCATTCCCTAATTAAACTAATTTTTTTACTGAATAAATATCATATTATTTTTGTTAAATTATTTAGCATAATAATAAATAAAATATTATAGTAAAGATAACTCTCTTATATTTTAAAAAATATAAATATTCCTAAAGATATTTTCTTATCAAACAAAATAAATTTAGTTATTTTTAATTGTAGTTCAAATATTTATAATTTTCATATATATATATATATATATATATATATATATATATATATATATATATATATATATATATATATATATAACATTTTGGTATTTTTAACGAGCATTTAGAATGCTAAAAAAGATTGGAGATGATATGGAATGTAATTGTTAAAGTTAAATTTCACCAAACCTCCCTCTCATGTATAAAAACAATTATCTTCTTTCCAAATTAATATTAATGCTAACGCACAATAATATCCCAAACCTTAATTTCTTAGATGAATGAGTCTAAGCTTTCCTATTAACTGTGAATTCTTTTATCAATTATATAAAAAAGACTTATTTTTGCCACAAGGGTCTTAAAAGAATAAATGAATCATGCTCTATCCCTAGATACGAGCTTTCATTTGGTATTTTGATTCAGTTTCAGATCACAAATGATATTTTTCGATACCCTAAGAATCAAATATCAAGCCATGGATAATCACAACAGGCATTAAACACATAATAAAAATACTGACATTGAAAGGAAAGACACATAAACACACACACATACACACCTAATATTGATTATATGAGAATTCAATTGATTACATCTAACCTCAATAAGATGAAAGGAATGAACAATGGTGGAAGATGAATATACAAAGAGGAGAAAAAGGAACCCTTCAAACCCTAGCCGTCGTCCAAGGCTACATTTTTCTAACTCCCAAACGGAGTCTGATTCCCATATAGAGTGAAGTGTTTAACCCTAATGCAGAGAGTCCTTTAAATACACAAATTTCGATGCTCGCATTGAGCCAAACTTCAGTGGCATCGGGCTTGAGTTGTTTGCATCAACTTTGTCTTTTATCTCTCTCTTTACGAGCTTCAATCTTACTTTTCTGAATTCAATGCTTTGTGATCATTTTTTATATAAAATAATAGGAATTTGGAATAAATTCAATTCTCACACTCTAGTGATTAATTATTAACAAAAATCTAATAAAATATAGAATTAAATAGGTTTCAAGCTTTGAAAGAGTTGATTTCATTATATAAATAGGCTAAAAAATATGATAAAAATAAATTTTATCATCAATCTATGTTGGGTACTAGGGACAACACTAGTCTATATGCAGATATGCAAATGAGGGCATTTAACTGTAGAGGGAACGTGATGAAGGAGTATATGAGAGACCATATGATGGGCCAATCACAAGAAGCAGGACCAAAGGCTTAGATAAGGAAGAAAGATCGAAGAAGACTTTTCAATTGTGGAAAGTAGATTATTAAATTTTTCCTCCTTTGTATAAATTGTAAGAAGAAGAATAGGAATTTTATGAAGATTTTATGAAGCAATCCTATAAAGCTTAGGTTGGGTTAGATTTTTGTGTCTTTGTTTGTAGCTTATAGTTGTTTACTTTCATCTTGTCAATTGCATGCAAGAAGTTTCAAAATACTTAAGGTGAAAATTGTTTTCAAAGTACAATTTGTGAAACTTTTTGATGCAGAATAAAAACAATCAGTTATTTTTGGATCAATCGATTGTTTTGCAAAAAAAAAAAAATGATTGATTTCACTTAACCACACGAATTATGCTATAAATTCATGCGAGTTGCAACTTGTGAAGTGACTTTTGCCATTTTCTGAATTTGAGAAATCATTCTTACATTCACTTGAGAGTACTTTGGAGAGAAAGCTTCAAGAATTGAGAGGTTAATCAAGATTTGATAAAGATATACCTTGAGTCTTATTCTTGGAAGGTTTCTTGCTTGGAATTGGAAGATTGGAGCACATTGCAGTTTACTCTCGTAATAGGGAAGCGTTTTCTCATTGTCTTGAGTTGATTTAGTTGCTGGTTTTGTGCTTGTATTGTTTGTAATTCATTTTTGATCCAATCTTGTTGTTTTAAACTTGAATAGGGTGTTTGAGTGTAATTAGTGTTGCATTTTATTGTAGTTTCATTTTGGATCGAGTTTACCTTGTACAGTGTAGTAGGGTTCTGCATTTTGTGTAGTAGGATTCTGCACAAGGGTTAGATAAATCTTCTAGGGTTCAAGATTGAGTCTTTGTTGTGTACTTGATTGTAAACTTCTGATTTTTAGTGGAACCTTTGAAAGATTTGCAAAGGAACGGGATGTATCTCTTGAGAAAGAGTGAACTGGTATAAAAATATTGCATACTCTCTTTGATTTTGTTCCTATTTCATTCGTGTGCCATTTGTACATCAAAACTGGTTTTCTAGCATAAATAGACGATTAAAATTGAGAAATAGTCGATTGATTTTCTGGGCAACATTCAAGATTTGGTTCTGGCAATAAAAAAAAGTCGACTAAAATTGAATTTTAATCAATTGTTTCTCTGGACTGCTTGTGAAATTGGTTTTTAACAAATCTCTTGGTTGAAAAATATGTTTTAACAATCTCATCATTTTGTAATAAACAAAAATCATTGGATAACTCACTGTTTTTCTTTTCATTGTGCCAAAACTGTTCAATCACTTTTTTTTTTTAAATTTCAATCAATAGTTTTCATATTTTAACTTATTGTTTTTCTAGAAACCTTTTGAAAATCTTTTTCAATCTTTCTTCTTCACAAACAATTTTGAAAGAGGTCTCTAAGCTTGATCAAGGTTAAAGCCTGAAAAACTAACACTGTTAAAATTTTTAACCGATTGAATTTGATTTTAATTGTTTGATTTTCTTGCAAGTACAACAAAATTTTGCCTAAGTAATGTTGGGCAAATTTCAGTCAGTTGAATTGTATTTTTAACTTGTTGTTTTTTACTCACTATTAGAAAATTTTAATTGACTATTTTGACATTTTAATTGACTGTTTTTCTGGGCACATGTAAAAATTGATTTCAAGCTTGATGTTTTGCAATTTTAATTAATTAATTTGTTGCATACTTTGATTGTTGAGCATTGATCAATAAAAATGCTCATTCTTTCCAAATTGTTTTGAAGAAGAATTAATAGTTCAATTCACCCCCTTTTGAACTTCAGCCTACATATTTTTCTACAGGGCCCAAGGTAGTATAGGGATTTAAATTTTTGGCCTTGGGCCAAAGAGTAAAATAGGTTGTTTTGAATTTTTTGGGCCTTGTATTTGGGCCAAACCCTAACCCTAAGAGAGAGAGAGAGTTACCACATAGGGTATGAGCTAGGGCTTAGGTGGCACCTACACATGCTTCCCCGTTCTCATGGCTTGACATGTGTTATTCTCTAATTGGAGAGATTTTAAGAAGCTTGTCATACAAACTAGGTTAGGGTTTGGGTTAGTTTTATACTTTTTCTATAAATAGAGGTGCTCTCCTCTAGTAAAATAACTTCGATGAATATATTAAATTGCTACCAAAATATTTCCAGCACGTCTACTCTTGCCAAGGTTCTCTCTAGATGAGTATTACACAAGACCTTCTCTAGATTTCCTCCTAAGTGTTGGCCTAACCTCACTTTGAGAAATTTACTTCCAAATCCATCTCACATGTCCAAACAACATTTCTTTCATTGTATTTGTCTCAAATCACTACAATCCTCCAAGAAAAAGCAAATTGAAGCGTGCAATTGAAGCTAGAATTGCATCAGAACATGGAGTATATATAGGAAAGCTTTTTATAGTTGTGGCGCTAGCTAACAGTTTCTTGTTTATGGAAGGGATACATCTAAGTACTGCACTGAAAGACGTTCAGTCCTACCTTTTACATTCTTAGTAAGGTATGGTTTTTGTAGTAGGGTATGACGTACTGTACTAGGAAATGTTCCACATGTGTTGAGTTAATTGTGTTTGTGAAGTTGCTAACGAGGTTGAACTTATATTGTCTTTTCACTTTTGGACAACATCTGGAACATGGTTCTTTGTGAAGGGATTGAAACACCTCACAAGTGTTCCAATTTTGATTTATAATACTTTCTTCTTGCATCATTCCTAGGATGCTTTTTTCATCTATTACATCATCTATTCCCATATAATTAACAATATGGTCATCAGTCAGCTAACATCACAAATCACACAAATGGTAAACTAGTATTTGAAAAACTTTCATAACACGAGATAATAAAAAACTATATTATCAAACCCACACATTCAATATTTACTTATAATATACACACCAAACACATGTTAACCAACTCATAATCAACTTTAGTGTTTATCCATCACATACCAAAACATATAGACATCACTTGTCATATCCCATAGGTATTAGACTTACGACTCTCTAGAGTTATCATACTAGATACTTGATAACTTCTAGAAGACACACATGCATTAAATTTAGAAATTAAAGATTCTACACATGCCACACTATCATGCTCTTTGACACTCAACCACTGGCAAGGAACATTATCCATTTAATGGATAAGGTAAATGATACATGTAAGGATGAGACATCTGAGGAACAAAAGGAAGAGAAGCATGAAGAAATTAAAACAAGGAGCATGACTAGAAAAGAAGAAGAAGAAGAATTAAAGAAGCAAATTCAAGGAATGAAAACAACACGAAGAATTAGAGCCTTGAAAGAAGAAATAAAAAGAATTAAGCAAGTAGAGCTCTTAAAAAAGGAATTTGAGAGAAGGAAATAATTAAAGGGAAGAAACTTGAGGAAAGCTCCTTGACCTTTGGAACTCCCTAACTATCGCACCAATCATAAACAAGTGCAAGGATTGCGAAGTCATCATTTGTAATCATTACATTCCATACACTTACATAACTACCAAGTGCAACTCCCTAATTTTTACGAGATTAGTTTAGCTTAATCATAGTTAACTTTTGTTTTCACACTCCATTTGGACGTCCACCAACTTTATATAAAGGAATTTATTCATTGTACAAACATAGAAGAGAGTTAAAGAGAATTGTCTTTGAGATTTTCTTTGAAAGTTGAGAGTGTTTGGTTTCTCCTTTGTTCTTGAGTTCTTATATTGAGAAACTTTCTCAAGTGGTGGCACTTCATGGACTTATCCTTGGAGATTATCCCTAAGGTAGTGTGTTCTTCTCATTCTATAGTTTTCAGTCCATTTTTACTTTCATTTTACATTGTTTAGTTTTTTCTTCCTTGCATTTCTACTTTGCCGCATGTTTACATCTTCCATTGCTTCCATTGTTACACCAAACTTTTTCTTCCATTGTCTGGGTTTTGTTCTCCATCTCCTAAGAAGTTGATCTAGATCCTACACTCCTTCAAGGAACCATATCAATAAATTTCTATGACTTACCAAACATAGTTTTTTTTGTTTTTACATTGCATGCTAAGTCACAAAAATCTGTTTCAACCACTTCATACCTTCATCTATGTGAGTTCAGCAAATAGTAGAGTTAGAATATATAATACTTTTAGAAATATGTTCAAATTCAATACATTCACCAGATATAGTGTTACCTCTTTGGAAAACACGATTTTCACTTTACATCATCAACCTCAAATGATATCAATTACTTCAAAAATCATTATTTGCAACTTCATTTTCTATAATGCATGATTCATCTAATAAAATTAAACATATAATTCAATATTTCTACAACACACATTTATTTAATTAAAGAAACACCCTTTTAAAGTCATTTATGTTTTTTAGGATTTTAGCTTTAGTAATTTTTTTTGTTTGTGTGTGTCACTTAAGTAAGAAAAAACCTCACTGAGAAAACTAAGTCATATTAAACATCTCTTTTTTTGGGATATTTTCGCTTGAGATAAAATCACTTTGAATTGATCTCTCCTCATAACTTTAACCATTGAGCAAAAAAATGTAGAAACTAGACACATGCATAATGTGTAGGACTAGTGACAAAATGATCCAACCAAAATTAAAATGTTATAACGTTTGGAAAAAGTCTAATAGTTTTTCAACTTAATAGGGATCAAATTGGTTCAACTTACTACATTCTACAACCCAAAAATACATAACATGCAATAAGCTTAAATCTAAACACCTCAAAATCATAAAGTGTTTCATTTCTAATTTCTAATTTCCATTCTATAACTACAAACTGTTTTCACCAAGCCAAAGCATGTTAACAAGTTAATATTTTTACCCACCACTTAAATTTCTATTGAAAAATACATACTAGTTATCAAAATAACTTCCATAATCACAAATTGTTATCATTACACAAAAATTCATCATTGTGATAAAGTGAAATCTACACAATCCAAATCTTTTATTGTGGATGCTATCAAATTTAAACTAGCTTTTCTTACCTGATACTATTCTAAGATGTTATCTGTTGGGTTCTTGCAAGGAGAAATGTCAGGCCTATTTGACACCAAAAAGCAATGAATAAACCACATATAAGAGAGCGGGACATCACCTTCAACCTAAAACTTTAAGATAATTGGTTTGTGGATCTTTCTTGATACATGTGAGGATGAGACATTTGAGGAATAAGAGGAGCATGAGGGAATAAAAATAAGAAGCATGACTAGAAAACAAAAAGAAGAAGAAAAGAAGCATTTTTAAGGAGCAAAAACAAGAAGAAGAATTAAAGCTTTAGAAGAAGAAACAAAAAGAATAAAGCATGCAGAATTCTTAAAACTAGGAGAAGCTTCAGAGAAGTAAAGAATTGGAGGAAATCAACTTGAGAGAAGATCCTTGATCGTTGGAGCTATCCAAAGTGGTGCCACCATGTGCAAAAGATCCATGTCATCACTAGTCATCATTACATTCTTTGTATTTAGAAAACTACCATGTGCACCTCCATAATTTTAAGGAGATTAGTAGAGTTAACCTTAGTTAATTTTTATTAATCTTTTTGACTCTTCACACACCTTCTTGCTTGAAATTTACATCTATATAAGGAGTACTCTTCTTTGTGAAAATTCATAAAGAAGTGAATGAGAAATAACCTTTAAGGTTTTTGAGAATTTGAGAGTATCTCTTTTCTTTGTGAGTTTTTATCTTGAGAAGCCTTCTCAAGTGGTGGCTCTTCATGCACTCATCCTTGGAGAATCATCCCTAAGGTGGCATGTTCTTCCTCTTTTCTTCTCTTCAATTCATTTTAGTTTCTCTTTCACATTGTTTTGTTGTTTGTTTCCTTCATTATTGGAATTTCTGAATGTTACTTGGTTTCCATCATTGGTTGGTTTTTTTTCTCCATCTTCTAATGAGTTGATCTATGTCCTACACAACCCTTACAATCCACATCACTCTTTCTCATATATTTAATATTTCTCATTCCTACTCAATATGAGACTCAAAATCACACTTGAAATCCTAACAATCTTTATGAAATACAGGAAAAACACAAGAATGAAGGGTTGGATCGTGTTTTAAAATTTTTTGGCAATCTTTTGCAAGTATCGTCTGAATGAGTCCATTCAAATGATAAATTTTGATAGTCAGACGAATGAACAAGGATTTTCAAAAACAAAGTTCTAAAACTTCTCTTTCTTAAGTTAGATCAACACTATAACATGCAACGTAACAAGATAAACAAGGGAAGAAATTACTCAAGATGTTTTTATACTGATTCTTCTAATAGCACAAATTCAATCAAATTCTCAAGCAACTGTTTGAGTTAAATTAACAAACTAATGCTACAAGATACAAGAGTGTTCTTTCGACTCATAACAATTCCTAGCTAACCAGTATGAGTATTATTTAACAAGTCACTCCTGGCTAACACCAATATTGTTTGACAACAAGTCACTCCTATTTAACACGAGTATTTTTTAACAACAAGCCACTCCTGTCTATGATAAAGAATTTTTTTTGGTTTTGATCAAAAGATCATGAGGTTTGGTTACTAGAGAAGGATTGGGTTATTCAATGTTACATGGAGAAACACTCTCTTATAGTTTGCTAAATAAACACTACAAAAAAAATTGCATTTACCTACAACAAAAGTTCGCATGTAATGGACAAAATTCGTATATAATCCAAAATTATCTACGAATTACATAGGACAAAAATTTGTATATAGTAAAGGCGTAGGTAATTTACATACGAATATTACATAAGGATTTTTCCATAGGTAATTATATACATATTTTACCTAAGGATTAAATCCGTGTGTAAGTAAAAAATATATATTTTTTTAAATTTATTTATTATTGTGATTATTATTATTATATTGCTATTATTAGAATATATTATTTAATACTATTGCAATTATTATTATATTTTTATTATTGTGATTATTATTATTATACTGTTATTATGAAAATATATTATTTACTATTATTAGAAATATTATTATATTTTTTATTACTAATTTTATTTTTAATAACACTTTTATTAATAACAAGTTACTCCTATTTAACACGAGTATTTTTTTAACAACAAGTCACTCTTGTCTATGATAAAGAAATTGTCTTGGTTTTGATCAAAAGATCATGAAATTTGGTTACTGAAGAAGGATTGGGTTATTCAATGTTACAAGGATAAACACTCTCTTCTAGATTGCTAAATAACACAATAATATTATTATAAAGCTATTTTAGGACTCAAAAAGATTTTGACAACATTTATCATTTACGTAAAATGAACTCTTCTACTTTTATTCTTAATGAAAGACTTTATATAGGCACAAAAGAAAAGAGTTATTGCATTTTTTTTCTAACCGTTGTGCAACTTCAGATTCACTAGAACGTCTTCCTTGTGTTTGAGCAACTTTAGTGTAGAATATGCAATAAATGCTCTCCATACATGCATTAAATGCACTTCTCTTCCTCAAGCAACATTTTAATAACTGGTTGGACTTATCAAGCCTTAATCAGAGTGTCTTTAACTATATAAGTTGAAGATTCATACAAAGTTGAAAATCCTTTCCAGTGTTGTGAAGCAAGTGTCAGGGATTTGGTGAAGTAAAACAACATTAGCTCGATTTCCAAGATATCATTGATATGATAACAACTTTAAGCAGATCCTCTTGGTCAGATATAAGGAACAAACATTCTTTACAACATTGAATAAACATATAGATATTTGTGAAGTACGATGTTAGCTTAAGACTGTGTGTGTATCATCTGAGCATAAAAATGCTTATAACAAGTGAAAAAACAAGACTTCATAGTGCTATATCGTCTAATAGACCAAACACTTGCGTCTTATAGATGAAGCATGACCATGTTTTATGCTTTATTGTTTTCAACACTTATGCTTTGTTTGGTTGAGGTAGTAGATTTGAGTAGATTTGAAAGGAAAGTGTGTGAAAAGTTAAATTGTTTGGATGAAGGGATGGATGGTGAGAAAAGAAGAAAAAATTTATAAAAGTTTGTGAGTGATGTGATAGATGTAATTGATAAAATAATTTTTTAATGAATGAAATTACAATTAAAATTAATTTAAAATTAAATATAATTAATTTCTTTTAACATAATTGATAAATTATTATTTAAATATTATAATATTTTATTATTTCTTATTTTATAATTTTATTAAATTTATTATTATATTAATTATTATTATTATTTATATTAAATTAATTATATAAATAAATATAGTAAAAAACAACTTTCTTTGTTATTCTTTGCGCGAAGAAAGAACCTGCAACAAAAATTTTCTCGAATTTCGGTTTTAAATCATTTTTTATTCATGGGAATTCTAACTTTCCTTGCCTTTCCGCACTCGTTGTGTTTTCATCCACAAAAACAAACACACCGTTAATGAATCACATGTGTTGGATTTTTTCCTAATAATCCCCCTTTCAAGTACATGTTTCTTTTATATTGGTACACTTTCCCCAAGCAATAATGACACACTTACCTGAAATCTATCAGGAAGAATTTTTATACAATGAATCCTCAAATCTTAGACTATTTACTCATTTATGTGTTTGATCCACACTCATCACACCTGTTTGTTGGGTTCTTGCTAAGGAAAATACTGGCGGTATTTGCCACCAATGAGCCATGAGTAAACTATAAAATAAACCAAGACACTACCTCCAACCCAAAATATTAAGGTAATGAGTTTGTTGGTCTTCTTTCTTATTTAAATATTAGTCATCTTGCTTATTTCTATTTAATTTGAAATTCAAACTCACATTTAGAATTCTACCACTATCTAACTAGTCATGATTTAAGATATGAAGCTCATGCTTACAAAAAACACTAATAATCAAACTAAAGGTATCACTGTAATCCTAAACTAGTAAAGATTCATCTTTACTCTAAAACTATACTTAGAAACACATATTTTTAGACATGCAAATCACCTAACATACAACCATCAGGGGAGAGATAAAAAGAACTCACTCTAAGCGCATGTTATCATGTCTACTAGTGTCATTAGGACAAACTCAAATTTCAAAAAAGATAAATATATATATATACATATATATATATATATATATATATATATATATATATATA
>Ga0209700_100654_pt1 | contig 67755 bp, 28 predicted proteins | sample SiratroredBW_FD_187528 | JGI IMG/M metagenome (GOLD analysis project Ga0209700, IMG submission 187528) | Root nodule microbial communities of legume samples collected from California, USA - Siratro red BW (SPAdes) (version 2) | ecosystem: Host-associated > Plants > Roots > Nodule | place: USA... | reverse complement strand
TTTTTTTTTTTTTTTTTTCATTAGAATTACTTTCCTTTAAACAAATGTACATGTAATGTTTTTAAATTTTTAGTGATTTTTTTAAATAAAGAGAAAATTTATGTAAAAATTAAAAATATAAATTCAAGAAAACTTCAAATGTTGGTGTTTCTCTCAAAATTACATTTGGAAGATTTTAAACAAAAATAAAGAGACAGAAGGCGAAGAAGAAAAATGCAACTTAAAATCAAATACTTGAAAAGTAAAGCATAGGAATGTACATAAGAAAAAAAAAAAAACAGTAAAGAATTTTGAAAATGTGAGTGAAATTATTTTAAAAGGTGAACTTATTAAGAACTGATTGTAAACTTTTACCACTAGTAATCGGATTATTGTAAAATAAAATTTGTGTATACAAACTTGATTTTCTTTTGTTCTCTTCATGTACATGTTGCAAATATAAAATAATTTTTTCATCGAGTTTAATCATTGCATCTATAAGTTTCACCACCAAATATTTAACTATTTTTGAAAAGAATAAAACTTAAAATGAAATATAATAAACTTATAAAAGAAAAATAAATAAATGAAACTGGTTTTATAATTTAGAATCAATTTATTCAACTGGGTTTAGAAAATTTAGGTGAGAATTTTTGTTATAAAATAAGCTAATTTTGACCAGAAGAAAAATTAATTTAATTCATTTCTCACTTGTTTTATAAATATTTACAAAAAATTATCCAAATTAAATACAATGATTTTTAAAAAGATAAGCAAAATTAATTCTAAAAGTCAAAAGTGTCCATCATGAAAGTTTAGAAAGGTTAGTTTACTACTTGTCTTTATATTCACCTAAGTAGTCACTTCAATATTTATTAATTCCGCGTCTCGTAGGTATTATTTTTATCCACATTTTGTTAACCAAATATTATTTAGTGTTTTAATCATAAACATAAAAATATTAAAAGGGTAACTTATGATACTTCTTTAATGTCAAATTTCAACACATTAGAGTATCTACCATCAATGATTATTTGAGTGAATTATTTTTCTTACTCACTCACATTATTTGAGCAAAAGCCACTAGAAAACTCACATAATTTTTAGTACACAAGTTTGAGTTTTTATTTTTATTTTTTTGGTAAATTTTGAATGCAAATTTGTTTATATTACGATATCCAATAACTTTCAGGTGAAATGGGTTTCACTTATGGATATACTATAAACTACAATAATTTGCATAGTTGAGTTTCATTAAGTTAAAAGGTTTAATACCTTTTATTTTTGTTGGTTAACAAGTTGAATTCAACTCAAAATTTAATATTTTTATTTTTATTAGTTATCCTTAAACTCAATTCAATTCAAAGTTATTCACTTTTTTTATTTATTTTAAAGTTGTGCATTATTTAATAGAATGAATAAATTGTTGTTATGAAAATGAATGCTAAAGAATCTCGATGTATTTTTACATATGCATTATACCCATTTAACTAGTGAATTTATGTAATTAAAGACCAATTAAATTGCAGGTTATACATTCTGATCATTTTATAGTGCAAATTTATGCTGGTGTGAACTTAAATATAAAAAGTCTTAAAATGTAACATAGAAAAAATCACTATCACTAGAAAAAGAAGAAAAGTTCAAAAACCATATTGGAGACAATTTTTATAAACATTCTTTGAATTCAAAACATTTTCTTTAGTTTGAATCTCTGCCATAATTTTATTTTTTTTTATCTCCAATGTGTAAAAGCAAAAATGGCAGAAGAATGCATATTTGTGAACCCTTGAGTAGCATGAAAATAGAGAATTGACTTTTGAGAGGTTGAAGGCAAACAGCTGTAGAAGAATCCATTTGTCAATAAAATATTTTTTAGTTCATCATTGGATCATGGCGCAATTACCTCTATCTACTACTAAGAAAATAATGAAGGAATAACCTTAAAAGGATAATGGAAAAGCAAAAATTTAAAATATTAAGTTTGATATTTAAAAAAAAAATATTCCATTACTTCAATCCATCTTCAGATTTTCATTTCGAAAAGAAAAATGTTACACTCACATTCAAAACAAAAAAGAATCATTTTCAAATTTCAGTGATAAAAATTAATTAAAATATGAACTATTAATAGAATGGAATGAAACTGTTTCTTAAAATCAGTATTAAGAATGGAATAATGCATATTTTATTAATTTTGTTATTGATAGTTCGCATTATTGATTTTTTTATTGAATTTTTCGTTTCAATAATTTTGAAATTTTTTTTGTCATTTTGAATTGTGTTTTTAATTATATATTTTTTATCTATTTGTTATAACATTTTATTTTATTTTCACAATTTATCATTTAAATTTTAACAATTTTATATTTTTTTTACTGTTATAGAGATATTTAATTGTAATGTATGGAATAGAATAGAATAGAATTCGTAAAATTTTTTAAAAACTTATGAGAAATTGTGTAATATTACGCAATATTTTTTTCGAAAATAGAAGTTTTGTGTTTAAGTGTATCACATTTATAAAGGAGGAAGGGAATTGTATAAGTCTTATTTTGTGTATAGCATTCAAAATTTTATTTCACTGATTTTTATCAGATTATAGAACTATCATTAGATTTTATAAACTTAGAAGCAGAATATAGAATTTTATTTAGAAGAAAGATCTTGGGATTTAACTTATGAAATTTTGAATTTTTTTTTTTTTTTTTTTTTTTTTTTTTTTTTGCTCTTTAGTTATAATAAATTTCAATATTTTAAATTGTTTTCGCCCTAATTATTAATAAATTTATAAATAAATTACTTTCGTATTTATTCTTATTACTTTCATTTATTTTGCTTATTCAAAGATTATTTGCATAGCTTTCCAATTGTAACAAATAATTTTATTGGGATGAATATTTAAAGGAGCACCTCATAATTTTCTTATCCACTTAAAATTCTCACTTTATACTTTTGGTTTATAAAAATAACTTTTAAATTATGCATCGAAAATATCTTTTTTATAAAAAAAAATTAGATTGTATAATTTGGAATTAGAAAATGATTTTTAAAAATCTTACAATTTAAAAACCTTTTAATTTTTAAATTATACATTGTGAAAGTTTCTTAACTTTTAAATTGGATAATTTGAAAGTTATTTTTTACTTTCCAATTGCACAAGTAATTTCTGCATAAAAGAAATTTTGATTGTTCAATTTAAAAGTTATGTTTTACTTATAGTTCATATAATCTAAAAACTTTTTTTTTTTTTTTTTTTTTTTACTTTTACAGTGTGTGACTAAGAAGTAAATTTTTGTATAAAAAAGCATTTCAAATTATACGATTTAAAGTATTTTTTTATAAAAAACATTTCAGACCGTGTAATTTAAGAGTCTTTCCACAGTTCAATATTAACTTTTTAACTTTTAAATTATGTAATCTAAAATATCTTTTGGTTGAAAAAATGATTTCTAGAATTGCATAATCTGAAACATTTTCTTCCATGAGTCCATTTGTGATAGAAAAATACAAAGAAAGGTGGTAACAAGGACAATGAATAAGTGGTGAAAGCAAGCGGTGGTGAGAATAGCAAAAAGTGGTGGCAGCAAGGGAGACAATTTGATCTTTAACCACTTCGCATGGGATGTAGAATGGAAACTATGGGGTGCAAAAGCAAATGTACTTAAAGTAACATGTATATTCCTACTGGGCTACAGATGCTGCAGCCCAAATTAATTCTTTGTTTTTTTTATTATTTTCATTATTGGGTGTACTATTAATACCCCTCGTTTTAATCTTAATACAGTCTACTAGTATATTTTAATGATTTTTTACAAAGTTTTTCTCTCACAAAAACTACTGGAAAATATTTTTTTATCCAACAAAAACTTAATTTTGTAGTGTAATCAATTTATTTGTTTATATGTTTACTTTTCTTTTGGATTAACTAATTTGATCATTTTTATGAGTTGATAAAATATCCATACTAAACCATTTCATGTAGTGAATTTTTTGTATGTAAATCTTTTATACATTAAATAAATTTAATATTTGATAATTTGATAAATCAAATAAGACTAATTACTCGGCATATCAAAATAAGTCGACAACATACATCTAATACATATCTCAACAACAAACTAATACAATTGGAAAGAAATACATAAAAAAAAAATAAAAAATACAAAGATCATGTTTAAGTCTTCCGCTCCTCTCAAGAAAAAAATGCAATGACCAATCTTGTAAATAACCATGCTTCGATCACACAAGGCTTGAAATGGTTTCGAAATCCTTTAAGATCATTCTTACAAAAATGAATTTAAAATAATTAGGTATCACGGAAGTAAAAAGAAAGAAATATATAAAAATAATATTAATTAAAAATACTTTTACAAATATATTTAATATTTTAAGAATTTAAATAAATTTATAATTAAGTTAATTGTATTATAATTTCGTATTTTGTAGGTCATGAATTATATGATCTGAAAAAAATATTATATTTCAAATTACACAATCTCACAAGTTTTTAAGATATATAATTCAAAAATAACTTCAAAAGTAAAAATCCCAAACCATAAAAGAAAAATGTAAAATTGAAACATCTACTCACCTTAGAACTTCACACTATAATGATTTCTACTTCAGCTGAATGATGTGCCAAAAATCTAACTTGTGTGAAGTCTGAAGACAAGAATACAAACCACCACTATATGTACTACTGAAACCTCCATTACTATTTAATACAACCTCCATTACTATTTAAAACAAGGACATAATAGGAATTTTCAAATTTATAGGGTATAGAAAGAACTTGTAGATTTCCAAAACAAGCAACCATGTGCAAATCTGGGTATCTGTTTTTAACTCAAAAGTGTGATGTCAGAAAAAAAAAATTCTTTCTATTACCCCACATGATACATGTACAATACTTTAAAGAAATAAATAAATGAACAGCTACGAGTCTGCATTTTTTTTTTTTAAATGTAACCATAGACGAATCAACTCATTTTTCTCATCGTAATAATAATAGTAATCATAATCTAAATATATATTATTTCATTTCAGCAAATTAAAAAAGAGTAACAGAGAAGCTTATTAAAAGCAATAAAATTAATTCCATAAGTCCATTTCAATCTAATTAATTATGCTTCCTGCTAACTAGGAGAAAGAATTACTTGCACCGCAAACAAAGCACGAAATTGATAGTTTTCTTTTTTTATTTTAATTAATAATTAGAAGTTGAATCTTCTTAAGAAAAAATAAAAAATTGAATCTTAAAATGTGAACATTGAACACCACGCATATTCCTAAGGTGGATTCTGTTCATATTAACATTGATTACATCAACTCAAAGTCAATTTTTTCATAAGCATGGTATTCGACAGACAAAGATATGGTTGGTTCATGCCAGAAAACAATGAAGCATGGTTCATGCGTTCTTTAGTTTCATTACTATTATTCATTTGCAATCACCAAGTTTAAATATTCCATATTACCTACTATAGTAACCACTCCACTTGCTTTAGTTAATATATATAGCACACACAAGTGCTTAGGATTGAAGCATAGCAAAGATGGGAACTGAACTTCGAACAGATTCCACAGACTACAGAACTGAACTTCTGTCCCCAAATATAGCTGCAGAAAATGTGTCCATGGCCAGGCAACCTTCATGGAGGATCAACATGGATGAACATCGGTTACCAGAAAGGCAAATGGAGTCTCATTTTGGCTTTGGATTCTTCATAAGGACACTAAGTATGTATATATATAAACTCATATATATGTATATATGAATGTATCAGTTGACTATTGTTTTTTAATATTCTCTTTGGGAAATTGCACTTTCTGAGATGAAATTTGCATGTTTATGATCTCAGAGAGACAAAGGAAACTTGCTGAGTATTACAAGAGGCAGGAGAGGCTTCTTAAAGGGTATCAAGAAGTGGACTCATACACTGATTTGGGCATGTTACCAGGAAATATATCAGAGGTTTTGAAATAAAAGATGAACTTTTGCTCATTTATTGACTACCCTTTTTGGGAAAAACGTGTTCATTTTCATTGAATTTGGTTTTGTTTCTAATATTTTGAAACTGATGAATGCGTTCTTCAAGTTTTGAAAATATGTAATTTTGACTGTTTTCTATCTTTCAACTTGATATCTAGTGAAAAGTAAATTACCAGGAACATTTTTCCTTAAAAGGGTGTGTTAGATGATGCATATGTGATTGGAAATTTTTGATTGTTCAGGATGAGGAGAAGGAACTTGAAAGGAGTGAGAGGGTGGCAATCTATGCATCTAACATAGGGAACATGGTGCTGTTTGTAGCAAAAGTGTATGCTTCCATTGAGAGTAGATCCCTGGCTGTTATTGCATCAACTCTGGACTCACTATTGGACCTCTTGTCAGGATTTATACTTTGGTTCACTGCTTATGCTATGAGAAAACCAAATCATCACCAATACCCTATTGGCAAGAACAGAATGCAACCTGTGGTAACTGTTTTTTATTTTTTTCATTTAGAACATTCACATTTTGGCAATACATTAATTTCTTCATATATATTTATAGTACTTCATTTAAGATCATTTTGTTGGATTGATCCTTTACCATTATTGCTTCATATATATGCAGTACCAAACATGCACGAAAAAGGAACTTGAACAAAGACTAGTTCCTTGTTATAATGACACGTTTTGGTTATCTGATATACTTGTTTTTTCTTTTCTCAATTCTTGTTGTGATATATTTGGACAGGGTATAGTTGTGTTTGCATCAGTTATGGCAACTCTGGGATTGCAAATATTGTTTGAATCAGGAAGAGAAATCATCACAAAGGTATAAATGTAAACTAGAGTGAATGAAAAAAATCATGATGGAGATTGAAAATATTTGTTGAGAAAATAAAAGAAGATTAGCATGTGTAATTAAGTAGCATTGTTTGATAGATTCTGTGTATTAACACAATGTATGGTTCATTTATGACAGGCTCAACCTGAGAGGGATCCAGTGAAAGAAAAGTGGATGATAGGGATTATGGTGACAGCCACTGTGGTAAAAGTTGCACTCTTGACTTACTGTCGCAGGTTCAAGAATGGGATAGTGAGGGCCTATGCTCAGGACCATTTCTTTGATGTCATTACAAACTCCATTGGTCTAGCCACTGCAGTTCTAGCCATCAAATTCTACTGGTGGCTTGACCCTGTTGGAGCCATCCTGGTATATGTTCTTACTTTTTTAAACATTTAATAACACTAGAGTATCTAAGATTTCAAAACCCTGTTTCAAAACCCTCTATTCGAAGATCATCTATAGTATCTAAGAAATTCTCTTATTTATTTAATTATGTGTGTTCTAGCACCTCACACCTTTATGCCATTCAGAATTTTTATTCTTTAGACAAACTCAATTCAGAGCACAAAAATTTTCATCAATGAAATTTTCATCACTTATGAGTCTCAATTCTACCACCAAGTAGCTCCTTACCTTAAATTGACTGAGACAAGTCTCTAGACAAGGTTTTGCAATTTCTCTTCAATCTTATCGCAACATGGTTTTACAGCGTCTAAAAGTGATTACTCTTTATTTACTCATGGTTTCGGTTCTTCATTGGTCATCTTGTTGGTCTATGTGGACTATATCATCCTTGTAAGTCTATATTATTCTTGTGTTGATAAACTTCAATTGACATTGAGTTCCCTATTAAAACTAAATATTATTGGTTCTCCACAATATTTCTTAGGCGTGAAAATTGCAAATCCAGCAAGGATGTCTTTTGACTCAGAAAAAATATTTTATCTTTACTTGATGATATTAGTTTTTTAGGTAGAAAATCAGCTACATTACTTAAGGGTCCCAATTTAAAACTTAGCCTGGGTACCATTTCCAGACATTACTGTTGCAGTTCAAAAGCTTAGTCAATACATGAAGAATCCCTTAACCAAACATTTAGTTGTAGTCCATTATCTGTCTTAGTACTTAAAATCCAATTTAAGTCAAGGTCCCTTTATCCCAACCAACAACATATTTCACCAGCATATCTTATGCAGTTTAGGACAACTGTTTAGATTCCGGACAATCAACTGTTGACTTTTGTGTTTTCCTGATAATTCTCTAATTTCCTGAAAGTTTGTCAAAATATTGTGTCCAAATCTTTATCACTTCATTCATGAACTTGTTTAAAAAAACTTTTGACTCTCATTATGTAAGAGCATCAAATGACTTTTATATATATATATATAAAGCTCTTTGTGCACTGCCTTCAATCATTTAATCTTTATATATCATATATTATATATAATTAGTTATTTAATTTCCAGATATTATAAATATTACCTATAATCGGTTATTTTGTTTTCTTTTCTTTTTAACTTATTGGTATGTTTACTGTATAGCTTTTATTTTTATGTAAACGATACAACTTGTTTGAATGAATTATTTTATTTTTTCTCTTTTAGTAATATTAACATGAATGGAACAATTGCAAATACATGCAGATAGCCTTATATACAATCAGTAACTGGGCAAAAACAGTGATGGAGAATGTGTGGTCACTGATTGGCAGAACAGCCCCAGCAGAATACCTTGCAAAGCTAACATACCTTTGTTGGAACCACAGCAAGGATATCACACACATAGAAACTGTGAGAGCCTACACATTTGGGTCCAATTACTTTGTGGAGGTAGACATTGTGGTGGCAGAAGGAATGTCACTTTCTCAAGCACATGACATTGGAGAGACACTTCAAGAGAAGCTTGAAAAACTCCCAGAAATTGAGAGAGCCTTCGTCCACGTTGACTTCAACACAACTAATAAACTCCAGCACAAGCCCAAGGTGGTGTAGAAAACCAACAAAACACGAAGGCCATGTTTTAAGATTGAGAACTATGGATTTGGATAGAATGTAGGTTTTATATTTTGTTTGGTAATTGTGGATTATCATTGTCCTTGTGAAACATATCTATTTTGTGAAAATTTTCTTGCAAAAATATTAATGAGGGGTAAACGAGTGGAATTTTAATGTACATTTGTTTTACTCACATTGTATTCATTATCATTAAATTAAAATTTCGTATGAATGATTTTTCTCTTTCATTTTAGTGACTAAAGTTCAGTAGTTTATCTGCTCTGTTCCTTTATTAACAGATTTATTTAATTCATTTTTTTTCTCATACCAATGTAGTTTTTTCTCGCATCAAATGCAAAGAAATACCCCAGAAAAATGGCTTATTAATCATTCCATGACTAGGACAATGATATCCATACCTTCATTTAATATACACCTATTAAACAATTTTTTTTTCTTTTTATCTCTGTCATTTTATCAAGTCATATATCCTATGAATCTATAATTTTATTTCTTTTTCTAAGTGTATTTCAGGTGTTGATAAATATTTTGGATATACATGAATCATTTTCCTTTAAAATAAAGCCAAAAGAAATAGTAAGCTGTAACTTGTTGATATGTTGGTGAGTTGAAATAAGCTACGAAAATTCAATCTAGGTTTAGAAGATATTTGATACGGAAAAATATGAGTAAGAAAAAACACCTAAAAACAAGCAAGAAAATAATTGTGATGAAATCACAAGGATATGCAATGAAAAAGTTGGCTTTTCTTTCTCCACCCTTATAATTAGTACTTGCACCCCATACTAACAACAGAAAGACGGAAATACCTAACTATTCTTTACTTCCATCGTTTCCTCTTTTCGTCGTTGCACCTCTTCCTTCCAAACCATCAGACCACACCACTGGAGGTAATCTAGTTTTGTTAACCTTCCAGATTGCTTAATAAGAAAAACTTCAAAATTGTTTAATCTGTAACATTTTAAGATTACAAAATCTAAAAATGGGATATGTATGTTTTTATAAGGTTCCAGATTGGTCACCTGGAACACTTTTCAAAATTGCCTAATCTAGAACATATTCTGGATTGATTGTTGTGGAAAAGTATATAATATATTCTGATTATTTTATATTTACAACAACCTAACCGAGTCCATAAGCAACGGAACAGTTCCTATTACTTTCCAGGCCACTGCAATATGTTTGATAAAATGCCTGAGATAAAACAAGTATCTTCTCTTACATGCATTTGATACAAGTAGTAACAACTTATGTCTCAAGTAATGCAAGTTTCGAATCTGGATAATGTAACTTAAACATATCATGCACGATGTTAGAAGAAGAATACCCACATGGCGCTAATATGCCCCCCACCCCACTAAGCAGTTACTGATGGAAGCATTGAAAGAGAATTATTCTTAAAGTGTAACCTAAAACAATTTTGTTTGTACACTACTCAACTTGAAGGTGTAATGCTGCATTGCATAGATTTAAACAGCTGAAAAGTGACAATAGTTACGACTTCTACCAAACAAATATTATATCAGTTGGAAGAGCATTTGTATAAAATCCTCGATTGTTATCTGGATTGCTTCACAGATTGACCATATAATCCCACCTTATAATTCCATACATTATCGATAGTATCTTTGACTACCTCAGTGTTATTCTTTAGTGATACCAACTGAACTGGACCACAAACACCGACAGGGACATTGTCAAAGTAGGCACCATAGTTACGCTTGAATGAGGAGATGACTAATAGTTACCAAAAGAACACCAATGCTGACATAATTAATGCCTTTAGGAGATGTGTGCTTACAGGTAAACCAATAGTGCCACTGAGTTGATTTATCTCACTTTTCCCTAATTTCAAATTGATCTAGACACGTAGGTGAATGAATGTGTTGCCCATTTTGAGTATTATAGTAATGTGGGAGTATATACATAAAATGTAGAATATATGATTTCAAATATAGTGAGCATTTCTTCTAAAAATGAGAAGTGGGTAAGAAATTTTACAGTTAGGACTTACTGTTTGCCCCTTGGATTCCCTCTTAGCCTTGCATCATGGACCAAATAGGGCTGTTTTCACAAACATCAACAGCACTGTAGAGCTTTTGATTGAATTACCTAAACACATTGCAAATTTGAGTAGTCACTGGCAACTGCTAAGTGGGGGGACAAATTAGCACCATGAAGTTCGATCAGCTGATGCAGTGATACAATAATCTCTATTCAAAGGCAAATTCCATGCACAAAGTAAGTGTTACCTCTATACCTAAGAATTCTACTGTCTGCTCCAACACACCACATATGGCCCTGCAAGTCCAAACACCCTTTCATTTCAGCCATTTCCCACACAAACTTGAAAATCCCAAGTGCCCTGTCCAACTGCTTCACACCACGCCCAACCATCTTCTCACTATCTGAAGTCAAGATTTTTCCCAACGACAAGCAAAACTTACCATCCCTTCCATTTGCATAGGCCCCACTACACATGTCTATTTCAATATCTACCACCCTTCCATAGAGGTAATACAATAATAGAGTGAATAAGCAACGAGAGGAGTGACCCAACATTTTGGAAAGCTTCTTCCTCACCAGGCTTTCTTGATGCTGAGCTTCCTTATATCCGACACTGCTGTCAACTGAAACATCCCTTATGTGCAAAAGCCCCTCCTTCATGATCTCAGCCTTAGCTACATGCAACTTCAACCTCGTTTCCTTTTTACAGCATTCAATCAGATCATTGAACATCACAAGAATATCTTCCCATTTCCGTGGGTCAGAGGAATTAACCATTCTAGAAGATGAAAGCTTCATCCATGAAGAAGATTCGGGATCCGAACAGACACCAATTTCAGTCAGAAAGTTCAAACAGCTATGAACAATTTGGCCACCCAACAAAGCATCATTGTTTAAGCCCCGAGAAGACAAACAATCCAAATCAACTGCAAAACCATTCAGAACTTCTTTAAGTGTACCAGTCCATATGCGATGCTGAGTAACCTGGGAGCAAACTTTTAGACGAACCAACTTCCTTTGTTGAGCAGAGACACTAAGAAAGTTGCTCACTTTGGTCAGTGAATCAACCACCATAGGCTCTCTTTCAGTTGCTTTACCAAAAGGGGTAAAGGATCCATGTTTTGCATTTGAAACAAAAGAGGCCACAACATGTTTCATTTTGTGCTGAACAAATGCCGACCCAACATACCCCCGTACAAGGGACTTGAAGGTACACATTTCACGCTCAATGTCATCATCAAAAAGGACTGAATTGCTCCTTACATCAATAAGTCTACCATTAACTGCATCCACATTTGCTAGTAAATGAGACAATTCTTTCACCTTGGGAAACTCATACTGATACCAATGCAGGCTGGGAGCGTCTTTTGAAGTGTGATAAAACATTGAGTTCAGGTATAAGGCTGCCAACTTGTTGGTTCTAATAAAATGGTTTCCATAGTAAAGTAGCTCCAAAAATCTACAACCCATTGTGCCAAAACTAAGAGTCACCTTCGAATTTCCAAGCAAGTAAAAAAAGAGTCAAATGACTGTGTAAGTATATGCACGTGTTTTCTTTCAAGCTTTCTAACAAACATATTGCAGTGGCCCTGAAAAGTAAGACGAACAAGGAACACTTCCATGAGTATGTACCACAGACACGTTTTGTAACCATAATATAATATAAGAGAGCAGTGTGATAAAGAGTGGTGAAGGTGTGATTATTAGCAATCAGCTATATCAGACACTTTAATCTTTGGAAGAAATAAACTAGGGCTGGTGAATGGGGAAGAATCATTCTACGACGAAGTATATGTGAAAAATGAGAGATAGATGGAAATAAGATGGAGTGTTAACCAGATGAAAATAATTTAAAAGCTTTACAGTAAATTTTATACATCTTTTCATTTTTTACTGTTTATATTTTCAACCAACCACTTTAATTTTTATTTTAATTACATATTTTTACATAAAATAGAGGGTGAGAGGAAACAAAGGGATGAAAGGAAAATAAGAGAAGGTGAATTATTGAAAAGAGACTGATAGTGCATAAATATTAAGAATAGATCAAGTAAGAATAGTAGACTCATGGACCTTAGGAGTTAAACATGTATTGTTCTTCATGTTGACAAGAACAAAGCTCCATTTCAACTCCAAGTCATTATTATTACGCAATAAAACTTCATTCGCATCAAACAAATGGTGTAACAACTATTTAATTAATCAATGTTAAAAAATTAAACATGATTAAACAAATTTCAAAACAAACAAGTTGTGTGCAAATAAAATTTATTTTGATTCAAACAAATTTCACATCTTATTCTAATATATTTGATAATGAACATATAAAACAATAATCTATTTTAAGTAATATTTGATTTTAATTGTTTGTTAGCTCAATTAAGCTTTACATTTTAAACTACTTAAAATATTGTTCATAAAGTATAACATTAGGAAATCATTGGAAATGAATTGGCAAAAAAGAAAGAGTTTTTAGCAGCATAATTTTGGCTCCAGCTCAACCTACTTCCAACCCAAACCATGCAGCAAAGAAAACAGACGAAAAATGAAAATAGACTAAGGATTTACCATCACTAATCTTCAAGAAAAATTCTCAATTCCAAATGCAATATCCGAATACTAAAAAAAGGGAAGAATGTCACTTAAAGCACTAGAGCTCCAACTGTTTGCAGCCACTCCTAGCAATCCTGCAACCGAAGAACATCAATTCAAAGTCAAAACAAAAACTCCATTAATCTCAATCAGAAGTTAGCCTCCAAACTCAAAAATTAGCACCCAACATGTAACAATCAAACAAACAATACCCAACAAGGTAATGCTTTAAAAAATAAAATCTTTATCCATTTTGCAAGTTCTTTTCTGTGACCCAGATGAGCGATTTGATTCCACCCAACACAGGAATAAAAGGGACCAAACAAAAGCAAGAGGGGTTAGGAGGGTGACCTTGGCGAGGCTACAAGCAAAGCGATACATTATGCGAATGTGGAATGAAAAGAGAAGGTAGAGAAAATGCAGCAATAAAACACCAAATGCAAATGCAAAATGAAAGAATGAAGAGGGTGCGCGTGGTGTTTATGAAATTGCAAGTCTTTTTATTGTTAATTTGAAATTCAATCACTCTTTGATAAATTGTAATACTAAAAGCAGACATTGGGAATTCGGTAAAACCCAACGCACAATAAATAAAAGGGAAGAGATGAATGGTACCAAGCAAACCACACGCAATTCAGCTTCGGCAGTGACAGAGTGAAGAAACCCAGTGCTTCAGATTGATGAGGAGGATGAAGCGAAGAACCACAGTGGAGGGAAAATAGCAGCATTGTCTTCTCTGTTCAGTTCAAGATGATTGCAGATGGACGAAAAAAACCTATAATCTTTATTTAATTAAATAATATTGATAGAACTCGTGTCTAATTATAAATTACATTAACTTTTTATGGGGCTTTTTTCTAATTAAATAAAACGTATATTTAACATCATTCACACTATTTATGCTTAATATATATATATATTAAACTAGAGCCCGACAAATTTATACTGTGAAATACTGTTATAACATCCATATTTTTTCCTTTATGATTTCATCATATTTTTGAATTGTCATTTATGAAAAAAAAAATCAAATATGCCTTTTCTATTGCTTTTCTATATTAATTACACTAGTAATTTATTAACGAAGATCGTATAAGAATGCGACACATATAAGATACTCTAGATTTTTGTATTTCTTTTATGATTATATTCACTTGTAGAAAGTTCTTTTTCTTATAAACTTTTTTATTTTCATTTTAATTTCATGTTTATTTTAAGATATATTTTCAAATTAAATTAGAATTCCCAAAATATATTTAAAATGTTTCTTTGGTATATTTTTTACAATCATCTTAATCGGTTAAATATTTACTAAAAATATCATCATTTATTTTGTCACTTAGCAATTAAGCATATCTAACTTAACTTAGATTGGCAAGAAATATTTAGTTTAAAAAACTATTTTTTTATATTTTCTTTAATTTTAAAAGAGTTTTTAAAAAGTAAAGTAAAGTATAGAGGAGTTGCTGAATTGGAGATGATTTTGAATTTATCATAAGTAATTTTGTATATATTAGTGTTTTAAGTTTTTTTCATCATTTTTTATAAATAAATATTAAGAAGGATGTTATCATTGTAAGATGAAGTTTTTAAAACTTATACACATTGTTTGAATTATTGCAAGTGATTCTTAAGAGATTGTCAAAATAAAGTCACACCTCAATTTGAATAAGGGAAACTAATATTTTAATGTTTAAATATACGAAGGTTGTGTCAGTTATATAAAATATATAAGGTTGAATGGTATATGAATATTTGAATGAATCTTTGAATTTAGTATTGGTGTATTGTTAACGTTGTTAGTGAGATTGGAGAAGGAGAATATTTGATTTGGTTACAAATCAATGTGAATTTGTGTTGCTAGGTTGTTTAGGCTTATTCATAGGCTAAATATCGCCTGGGCAACATGTAGCAGCTAAGGCTAGAACCAAGTGATGTGTAATCATTGCACTAATCGCCTTACGTCGCTTAAGCGATGGGCTAGTCATTCAAGTGACATGATGTATAGCTCAAGTAAGGGCTTGTAACGTGAGCGAGAGAAATGCTGAAATGATCATCTCTTATTTGAAAGAATATCACTCAATCGTTGGAAAGGGTGCTTAAGTGATATGTTTGGTGACTTTAGTATTATGTTAGATGCTTAGTGTGGTTAAGGTAGTGAATAATTGAACATGTGATAATGCTTAATATGTGGTTTGGACGCTCAAGTTAGGGGTGCTCAAGTTATGGATTGGGTGCTTAAGCTACGAAAGACAGTGGAATAATTCTCTAGAACTTGTTGGATTTCTTCCAACAAGAGGACATTGGTCAAACGTGTAGGTGCAATTGGCTCAGGGAGAGGGGTTTGAATGGAGTTTGAGACTTTTTTTCACAATGATTGAAAAATAGATTTTCAAGTAGGCCATCTAATGGATTGTCTAACGGATCGTCTAGTATAAATTTGTTTGTAAGATCGTCTAACAAATTGTCAAACAATAAAAATCAAAGCATGAGTAACAACCTGAGTAACCTGAGATCAACACACGAGTATTTATCCTAGTTCACCCAAACCCAAGTTATATCTAGCCTCCTTAAGCATTTGCTTAAGAGCTTACAAACCAATACACTTAGTTATAATAAGTATTATCACCTCTCCAAGTTACAACAAGTATTCTTATCTCTTCAGGTTACAACGAGTACTTTTACCTTTGTAGGTTACACCTTATTAACCTGCATAAGAAAAGCTCACAAGGGCATAACTTCTCAATATGAATAGTTACAATGGTTTAACACTCAACCCAATTCATAACTTGATTAGACGCTCACTATAACTCTCATATCTTTAGTAAAATCACTCAAATGGCTTGTCTTGTTCCACTCACCATTTTTCACCTTTAATCTCTTCATTTAACTTTTTGAATTTGTCCTTTGATACTTGAATAAGTTAATTTTGGATTTTGCAATCTCCTTGTATCTTCATCTTTTTTGTGATAGACTCTCAAAATAGAAAACTTGAATTTGTAATCTTCCAATTTGTTTTTCGTTTGAATTTTTTTAAGAAATTAATTCAAAAATATTTGTAATGTAGATTAGTAAAAACAAATCAAAACAATAAGAAAAATATTTTCATTCCAAAGAATGTGTGATTTTAAAACAAAATACTTGAGATTTCTTAAGCAAATAAGTGGTCATTAGAGGGAGGAGAGACTTAGAAGGTTGTTGCTCTCAAGTTGCATTTCGCTCAAGCAATAATTGTGTTGCTCAAAATAAAGGTTGTCTTATTAAAGTTGATGACCTCGCTCAAGCGATAGTTTGTTGGATTGAAAATGATGTTATGTCACGTTTGATGTTATTTTTCATGTTGTGATGTATGCCTTTATGCAAGTTCATGGTGATGATATAATGTATAAAGGGTGATATAATGCCTTTATACAAGTTTATACAAGTTTCTATATACACATTTATCCTTTTTATGAGTTCTATGGAATTGGAGTTTGTTTTTGCGTTGAGCAAGTTAAACATGTAAGAAAAACTAGTTTAGTTTTCAATATTAATTTAGTTTAGACAATCTGAGAGTAACATGATCACGTTATTTTGAAATTCTTACAGGAATGGGTGTATTTTTTTTTTATTTAAATAAGATTTATCTTGAATTGATGTATTGATTGATTTGTGATTTGAATGAGTTTATCTTAAATTGATGTATTTATTGATTTGTGATTTAAATTAGTTAACTTTGACATAACTCTATTTTGTTTTGAATGCTTTGAAATGTCATATGTATGTATTATAATCAAATTGTTGAGACTTAAATTATGTTTATCAAGTACATGTACAATTAGCTTGGTAGTAAATGCATTGTGCTACCTCGACATCGAAAGCTTTGGTTTGACTCTGATATGTGTCAAGCGTTAACCTCTTATGAAATTTATTTATCATGGTTTAGAGTATTCCAATTTTTTTTTTGTTCTTATTCGAGTAAATAATTTTGTAAGAAATATTCTAAGTTTATTGTCTTGTCATCGCATTTGTTAATTATGATAGTTACTTCTTGTCAAAGGATACGTTAAGACTTTGGATGATCTTTCCACAAGAACATCTCCCGATTATTAAACATCTTCAGTTTAATTAACCTCATGCCTTGCATCTTTTAAGTTTTATTGTTCCTTAGAAGAACCATTCTTCTTTCTTTTAGTTCTAAGGTTTCAGAGAACTTCTTCACATAACACATGTGATAAGTGCACCCTGAGTCCATGATCAAACTTCTCTATGTATAAGACGCATTTGCCTCCAACAACCCATAGACTCACAACCATTAGACATTATCACAACATTAACAAATTCCTTCTTGAAATGAGAAATGAGATTGTTTGCTTCTATCATTTATCTTATTCTTTGGATAATTCGACTTGAAGTAACCCTTTTTATGGAAGTTAAAACACTTTATATCTACCTTGTCATTAGATGAATACTTTGATGGCTTCTTCCCCTTCTCCTCATTTCTTCTTCTTAATTATTGTCTTTGAAACATTCAGACTTAACCCACCATCGTCTGCTTTAAACTCTTAAAGCTCATGTAGCTTCTTAGTCCTAATTAAGGTCTGCACCTCTTCCAATGTAGAGGTTTGTTCCTTCACAAATGACAATGTGTCCTTAAAATACTAAAACTTCGTGGCAAGAGGCTAAGAAGCAATAAAGCCTTGTTTTCACCTCCAACTTCACTTATATGCTTTCTAGATCATCCAAAATCTTGTTTAAATCTATTAGCTCCTCTACCATTTGTTCTTGACTTGATCATCCTGAACGAAAATAATTGTTGCTTCAAACAAAGTTTATATGACAAAGATTTAGTTATATACAATAACTCAAGTTTCATCCATATCAATACAATAATTTTTTCCTTAAAGATTTCCCTTAATGCTTTATCACCAAGACATAAAATTATGGTGGTACTGAATTTATTGATCATGTTAGCTTTTCCTCTTTGAAACGGAAATGCTAGCATGCTTGCCTCACCCCTTAAAGCATGAACACAACTGTGTTGTATCAATATAACCTTTATGTTGCTTCTCCATAATCCAAGATTGTTCTTCCTGTAAAACTTTTTGATGTTAAACTTGAAGACCATGTTTTCAACTTCTTCACTTTCTTTTTATTGTCTTCACAGACAACATAAATTGTTGGATTCGGAACAATAACAAGCAAGAAACACAAGAATAAGATTGAAAGAAAATACATTTTATTCATTATAAGGTTCTATATTAAAAATTGTTCACAAGATATTATTGTCTATACACATAAAGTTTTCTATGTACAGAAGCTAGGAAACGAAATAACATAAAATCGTTAAAAGAATGAAGCCTAAACATTGTTAATAAATGTGTCAAACGATAAATATGTATTAAATGATTTTTTCATATAATTCTACTAATAGACGATTTTATGTATTATTCAATAAACACATTATTTAAGATCTAATCATTATTAGTATTTGAATATTATTATGTTGTATGATGAAGTGCTGTATTTATATTTATAACTATAATTCTTTTTAAAAAATTTGAATTAGAAAATAAAGACGTATATAGTTTTTTTAGGGAAAGGTAGTTTATAGGTTTCTTCTAATGTGCCTAGAAAACAGCATATATATAGTCTCAATTATCTAGAAAACAACATCTATATACATATATCTCACGTATTACATGCTTTACGTGGGAAGATCTAATTTATATTTATAGGCCTCTTCTACTTCATTTAGGAATGACAATTACTAATATATAATGATTTAGTTCATATTCTTTTTTCATCTAGAACATTATGGATTTCTTATTACATCTTTTATTTTTTAAGAAAGTAAAAAACATATTTTAACTTTTATGTAAAAAGTTAAAGGTGTGTTTTAAGAGGCAGTATATAAATCTTAATTCAGAGAGAATGTTATTATAGTAATGAAGGCTTAGTGAGATAATTGAAGTTTGTTAATTTTAATTATAAAATTATTTATGAACCTGATAAAGTGAAGAGAGAATTATAAAGATAATGTGATGAAAGAAGACACCACCCTTAGATGATAATATGTAATAGGAAAGTTTTAACCAAAAGCTTATATTGTGTTGTGATATAATATAATATTTTTTAGACTCTTATGGAATTGGAAACAAGAATGTTAAACAAGATCATTTCAACAGAAATAAAAGTGCTTCTAGCCAGAATAACATGTGTGTTATTTAGATACAAACAACCAAAAGCTATCTTAAAGCCAATTTTTAACACTTAGCCTTTTTAAAATGGTGGCAAAACTTCTTATAATTTAATAATTCAAGAAATAAGAAATTGAAGAGTCATTTTCTCTCCATTTGGCCAAAGTAGTATGAACGTCTTTTTCTTAGAATCTTAAACGAATTTTTTTATTAATTTTTCAAGTGATACAATAATCACCTTATAATGTTTTTCCATGCTTTTCATTTATTTGTTACTTATTCATGTAATAAGCTAAGAGTTTATGAAAATGATATGATTTTCGCACTTATTAATGTGGTTTTCTTTTGCGTTTCTAGTCAATTTCTATCAAATATTTATTTTTTTCTTTATATCTATATACTGTATTTTATTAATTTTATAAATAATTCTAAATGTGTTTCTACCCATTTCTATATTTATGTGTTTTTGATAAATTTTTTATAATTTAATTTAGAAAATTTCTAAATAAAGCACAAAATTTACTTTATTTTTAGACTATTAAAATTAAAAATTATAGTTTATCTTTATGTGAAATCCATTAATTGTCTATATATTAAAAAGTAAGTATTTGAAATTGTGCTTATTAATATATAATGCCATTAATGGATATTAAGAACCAAATTAGTAATTTTGAAATTTAAAATGATGAAAAACAAAGAAAACTATTTACAGAAATTAAAACTAAAATTCACAAATTATATAAGGAATCAAACAAATATTTTACATTTTATAAAATAAAAAACAGAAAAACAACTTGCATCAAAATCAAAACTCTCTCACTTTATGGAAATTAACAAAATTATATATAAAGTTAAAGGAAAAAAATTATAAATAATGCTTCAAAGTTTTAAATTAATAACATCAGTATATATTTTTTAATTATTTTATAAATTTCAATCATTATCCCAAACATACATAACTACACATATTTTTTCTTACAAAATAACTGAAATTTTAGAATTTTTCCTACTCCTCTCCACAGACAAAAGAAAAGATAAATAAAAGAAATGTAAAGACCCGACCCGACCCGACCCTACCCGACCCTACCCGTGTTAGGATCCATCGCAATCACGTTGAATAACCCAAATAGCTTTTCTCAGTGGCGCAATTCTGAGTACAAGTTCAGCGTTAGAACACCGTAGTCATCACTTTCAACAAGAAAAATATACGAAGAATTTTAATTGCTCACTGCAATTGAATGAAAGACGAAGAATGGATCAATCACAGAATCAACGAGCAGCCACATCGACAACACCGTCTCGCTCTTTTCAGTTCCACCCTGCTCGTGGCCCCATTCTTGATCTCTTCAACCTCTACTTAGGACTCGGCGTATTTTCTCTTCCTCTCCTCCTCTTCTTCTTCTTCTTCTTCTTCTATTTTTCGTTGTTTTTCTTTCTCACTCTCACTTCTTTTCGTTTTCACAGCGAAATAGCCGCCAGAAACCCGACGACTCACTTCGCGACCCGCCGTAAGTTCTCTCGCTGCAATTTTTACGTTTCTTTTTAAATTTGCTGCTGGAACTTTGACTGTTTAATTTGCGCCTGTGATTTCTGACATGAAGAACTGGTTTCAGTTAGTTCTTTATGCAAATGTGCTTATAGTTTTTTAGATATTGCAATGTTCCAATGCTTTTTTATTCTAAATCTACAGAATAATAATTGTCGTAATTATTATAGTTTTTACAGCGTTTTTTTTTTTTTTTTTTTTATTTTTTTTTTTTTTTTTTTTTTTTTTTCTTGAATTACTTATTGTACTCAGTTCTGAATGATTATTTTCCATTTCAGTTTTTACTTTTTTTAAATTTTCCAAGGTAGGTGAATAAGAAATGTGTGAAAATTTTCGCATGATTTTTACAATATTTAGGGCTCATTAGATAAACTTGTTCAAAAACACATTTTTTGCAATATTTTGGGTATGAGTAGATGAACTTCTTCAAAGAAGAAAGGTTGAATTATACTTGCCCATAAGTTAAAGTTAACTTATTAGCAAGCTAATTTATAGAAATTTTATCACATTAACTTTTTTAGGAGATGATTTTTAACTAAAATTTTCTTGTGGAAGAAACTTATTTAATTATTTTTCTTATTTTGTCCTCCAAGAATACGCATAATGATGTTGTTGGGTGTGTGATATGTTTTGGGTTTGTGTGTTTCAGCTGCTTACATTTTCAAAGTTGGAATAATTAATTTCAGGAACAAGACTCAAAAACGTGTACACGCACTTAATCGGGAGCTTCCTCCACCAAATGAGCAATTCATTCTAGACTTTGAGCAACTCCAGAGCCAGTTTACTGTGAGTTTGAAATTATACGGTGCAATTTTTGTTGTGTTGGCTTCGATTTGTCTTAATTTAATGGGGAACATGGCATTTTATTTTATTTCAGAAGGATTGAGTGACTAATAGTTTGTCCATAAGCGTGACTTACTACAAAATTTGTGGCGTTGATTGATTTGTGCGATTGACGTTGCCATGTGGTAAAAACTTGGTTGATGTTGTTTATTTGTTGATTATGAGTTTTCCTTTCAGGACCAAGACCAATTACGTTCTGTTACAGAAGCAATTCTTATATCCCTAGTAGTGCAGTGTAGTGGCCATGGACCAAGGGCAGACTTTCTTCTTTTTGTTTTACGGAGCTTATGTGGTATTGGATGCATTAATTGGGACTCCCTTCTGCAGTCCCTTCTTTCTTCAGTTTCTTCTGCAGAATTGCCTGTTGGTCAACTGAGTCAAGCAGTGCCAACTGTTTCCCCATCGAGCTTATCACAGACAGGAATGCTGCCGCCTCCAAGCACGATTGCTAATTCTTCTAATTTTCAGTCTTCAAATCCTGCATCTCCTTTGACATCTGTTCATGCTATTGGCTCCCCTGCGCAGACAACAATTGAATCATTATCATGTGCAGCCATGTCTCCTGTAAAATCATCCGATATTTCCTCTGCTGGACAACAATCTAAACTAAGAGGCAGTTCATCTGTTAGAAATAATGATATCAGTAATAGTAGCCTTCGTCAGCTATGTTGCAAGATTATTTTAATTGGTCTTGAGTTCAGCTTAAAACCAGTGACTTATGCGGAAATCTTCAACCATATGCTGAATTGGTTAGTGAATTGGGACCAGAGGCAACAGGGAATGGAGGAATCTGATGTAATAAAATCTTGGAGACCTGACAAAGCCGTAATTGCATGGCTACACAGTTGTTTGGATGTGATTTGGCTTTTAGTTGACGAGGGAAAATGTCGGGTACCCTTTTATGAATTGTTACGTAGTGATCTACAATTCATAGAGAATATTCCTGACGATGAAGCACTGTTCACTCTTATCTTGGAGATCCATAGGAGACGAGATATGATGGCTATGCACATGCAAATGTTAGATCAGCATCTTCATTGCCCTACATTTGGGACTCATCGGATCCTGAGTCAGACGACACCTGTTTCAGGTGAAACCCACATGCGACTATCACCAATTACATATTCAAGTGTACTTGGAGAACCATTGCACGGAGAGGTGATGAATCTTATTTCCATTTCAAGATGTTCATTAATGATGTATGAACATGTTTTTAAATACTAAGTACTATGATAATAGTCAGTATTATGTTCAGGAACATTATCAGAGTAAGTTAAGCATTGAAGCGTATGCTATTAAGTACATGACTGATGTCTTTGATAACTTGCTTAACTCATGATATCTTGTAATTCGGACAATATAGATACTTATAAAAACGCTTTCCATCTCTAGTTGAAAAGATAAATGTGATGATTGTTTTATGCTCCATTACTTGTACTGAAATTTTAACTATAATATTCTGAGGCATTGGTAGTTAGGAAGTAACCACTTACTCAACCAAGAGTGGCGTACCAAATAGTAAATTTACTGAAAACCTGTTCCAAATAAGGGCCTAGGAATGCTTATCATAGTTCCAATGAATTTAATTTCAATTATTACTGAGTGTATGCTGTCCATTTGGCGATAGAACAAAAGTTTCCCATTTCATTGTCTTTATTTTGCTATGCTGGTTTTATTGAGTTGTATTGTAGTTCCCCCCCGCCCCCCATATTGTTCCTGTTATAATTATATAAATAAGGAACATATCTTGTATAATAAAGAACATCTAGATTATATATGTATTATTAGTAACATTTTTATTGATTCCCGTATCATATCTATATTAAGTATATCAAATTTCCTCTATTTATTGCATTGATTCCATTTTCTCAACACAATAAAGTATCTGTGCTGTCTTAGAAATAGACAGTTTGAGCTCAATGTCTCTTCTCTTTCCTGAAGCTGTTGATTTAGGGCATTCCCTCAGTTTAAATCTACTTTTGAATTTTTCTTACCGATTTTGTGACTACTATTTGATTAGTGCTGTTAGATTTAAGTAAAAAATTATGAGGATTGTCTGTTCTTAACCTCGATTTATTCATTGAGATCATATATTTTATTTGAAAATGCTTTTGGTATGTGGCTGGTTGTGACATCCATCGACTAGCATAGGTTTTTTGAACCAGCATGAGTTGTCTATACTTCCATGCATGATAACTTCAGTATGAAGTATGGTTCTGTATTTTAGTTTTTTAGAAGGGGTACAGAGCTGTGAATCTCAAAACTGATAATTTGATGGCTATTGTGTGCTGAACTTCCTCGTTCCTGAAAGAGTTAGATGGTTTCACACAAGTTCTTAAATTGTGAAATATCAATTGGAGCTGTAGACTTAATTGATGTGCAATAGTGATGCTTTGCTATATGGCTTGATCTATTGTGAGTTCTATCCTCTGGCAATCATATTGTCATTAGATTTGTAAATGCTTATATGTTTATTATTTGTTTTTATGCATGACTTCACGTCCTTAACATGTAATAGCTATATTGGTTTTGATTCATCTATCGTGTCTAGACATTTGCTAATAATTTATTTCTACAATTCATTATGTATTTGTGATTGATGGCATCTTTTCACCTGCATTCTCTTAACTATTTCATTATTTTTGTTTATATGATTAATTCTCGTGGAAAGTCCAGTGACTTTTCTCTTAATTAAATTCTTCTAGTTTCCTGTCTAATATTATATTTTATTGGAATGTATTTTCATAGTTTTACGTTTATTTCTTTTAATTACTTGAACGTAGTTGACAAGTATGCAAATATTGTTTCTAACATACTAACATCTACCTAAGCTATTTTACGCTTGATGAGAGGTTGTCCTGGATTGGTAATTTTGTCACTTAATGCTGTCTATAGGATATTGCATCCTCTATTCAGAAGGGAAGTTTGGACTGGGAAAGAGCTGTACGTTGTATAAGGCATGCTCTTCGTACCACACCATCACCTGATTGGTGGAGACGTGTGCTGGTGCTGGCGCCTTGCTATAGGCCTTCATCTCAAATGCCTACTGCTGGTGCTGTATTTTCTTCGGAGATGATCTGCGAAGCAACTATTGATAGAATTGTTGAACTGTTGAAAATGACAAATTCAGGCAATAATCTTTTTTCTTGCTCTTTATACGTGTGTGTGTGTGTATTAGCTGTGTTGTATCATAGAGTGCTTGTTAGGCTTTGGTGGATAGATAATTAGATTTAAATTTCACTGTGTTGCTATGAATTAGTCTTAAAATAAGTTTAGAAAAGGGCTGTACCTGTGTTTTGTACACTCACTAATCTCCATTTTTTGGGTAGATGTCTATGCTTAAAACAGGCAATGATCCATGATACTTGCAATCCCCATTGGTAAATGAGTACCAACAAACTTTTATTAGTTGTAAAAAATCTTAATTCAATACCACTGAATTGCGGTGCCATCCTTAAAAATCTTAATTATCTTAATTGAATACCATTAGACTTATTCACATCACTTGAAAGTTTTGATTAGCTCATAGAGCCTTTGTTATAAAAGGAAAAGTCTCTTTTAAAATGCTTTGAAATAATAATCCACAGTGTCCCCTCAGGTTTCCTCTTGACCCTTTTATGTTTTATTTTTTCGGGAGTTTTTGGAGAATTTCCTGTTTCTTCATTTTCACCCTTTCCCTTTAATGAAATATGTTCTTCCATAAAAAAGTGATTATGTGGAAATGGGTTTAATTAGTTGGAGCATTTGGTTGGATAGGAGTTCCTTATTTTCATACTGTCTTTTCTCTTTCAGATTTTGTTCTTAGATTATTTTTTGGCCTCTCTCTGATGCTATGCTGATGCTTGCTGCAAGAGATTGGACAGCTCTGTGCTAGTTTGTTTGCCTATTTTCTTTTAGCCTTTTCTAATTAGGAGTATTTTTGTGTCTTGATCTTCTCCACTGTATGATATATTTGCTCTCCTCTTCTAAATTTTAACAATATAATCTTCATTTATCCCAAAATGAAAATGATTGATTTTAGGGAAACTTTTGTTATCATATTCCAAAGCTGATTCTGCACATATCTTGCAGAGATAAATTGCTGGCAGGATTGGTTGGTCTTCTCTGATATTTTCTATTTTCTTATTAAAAGTGGGTGCATTGATTTTGTTGATTTTGTGGACAAGCTGGTTTCACGACTTACTGAGGGTGATCATCATATACTTAAGACAAATCATGTGACCTGGTTGCTTGCACAGATAATTCGAATTGAGCAAGTCATGAATGCTCTGAATTCTGATCCCAGAAAGGTAGTAATTAAATTTAAAACCTTGTTATTTTACCTTGCTTCCATTATGGTCAAACAGTAAATTGTAGCTCTACTTTTTTTGTCATCCAAACATAAATCCCTTTTTTTTCCAAAACGTTTTCTAATGTTCTATAAAATACTCATTTTTTCTGGCCTCCAAGTTCTTATCAAGAAATGGATATTTTTCTTCATATCCAGATTTTCGAATTTTATATCCATTATATTTATAATAAGAAATATAAGGATCATATCTGTATTTTTCTAGGATCGTATCTTTATTATTCTAGGATCTTATCTTTATTATTAAAGAATATCAAATCTCCTCTTTTAATTGTATTTATTTCTTCTGAATGTAAATAAACTATTTGTGCTGTCTCGGAAAAACACTGTGCAAGCTCGATGCTTCTCTTTATCTTTATTGTTTAGCAACAATAATACTGGGTTGGTGTGTTATAGAAGTTTTATATTATGTTGTGCTAGGAAAACTGTAGTTGATGTGTAATATGACACTGCATGGTAGGTGGAGACAACCAGAAAGATTTTATCATTCCATAGAGAAGACAGAAGTTCGGATCCTAATAATTCTCAAAGTATCTTGCTTGACTTTGTGAGCAGCTGTCAAAATTTACGTATTTGGTCACTGAATTCATCAACCAGGGAATATCTGAACAATGAACAGCTTCAAAAAGGAAAACAAATAGATGAATGGTGGAGACAAGCGAGCAAAGGTACACCAAAAGACGATTATTTCATTGTTAATTCACTAAATAGTTCTTTTGCTGTTTATTTGTAAGGTTTATTTTGAAATGTCGTAAAAACGTGCAGTTTTCTTCTTTTTCATAAAAGTTGATATGCCCTGCTGTGCTATCTTGTAAAATTTCCATGCTCACAAACATGTGGAAAAGATTATGTATGCTTCTTATCTTTCTCATCTACCTTGAATATCTTTGTTTTTCCCCTTAGCTACTAGCTACTAAATATTGTAATATAGTGTATAGAAATGGGGCTTGTAGTTAGTGTTTCAATAACTGCATTCATGGGCTGATAATGCGTATAAAATTGAAGTAGTTGTGCGATCACACTTAGAAAGTAAAAGCACCTTTATATTTCTGTATATTTATAATACAAGCTTTAGTCACCCTTTTATAGGGTATACAACTAAACCTATTAGGGGAAAATGGAAAACAAACATTGGTGGTAAATAGGAACACTGTCTGGAAAAAACTAGACCTTATATTGCAACAGAATGTAAGATTGATGTCTTAAATTTTCAATTATTTGTTGGATATTTTTGAATTGCTTTGTTCAGCTGGCATTGGGGTTGCTAGAAGATAGGTGATCAAACAGATATTCATATAATAGTTATTGAGTGGAAAAGAAGAAAAAGAATTAGTGAGGGTGGATGGTGTTGAACCAATAGGAAATAGAAATAAAAAAATTAAAAATAAAAGAGGATTTGCAGTGGAAGTAGAGGTGGCTGTGGTGACATGACAGTGACTGCAGGACAGCAGGAAGTCGGCAGTGCAACAGCGGAGGTGCTTTAGTGAGACCGCAGTGCTGGAACCACAGGAGGCTGCGTGTTAACAAGAGGATACTGTTGGTGGGGTGTGTGAGGCTGATATTGGGTGCCTTTGGTTTATTTTCTGATGTAGTTGTTTGGGTTTGGGTATATGGACCAACCCTTTGTTTTATAAAGAATCAGTATTCAGCAGACCTAGCATTAGCCCAAAAATAGAAACAAAAGAGAATCTAATTTGGGTTTTAAGTGCCTCAAGTCAGGTTGATTGGACTGACCCAAGACTCCTTTTCCTTCCTTGCACAGACTAATGTTGTGCAATTCGTCATTTCCGCCATGGCTGCATTGAACCGCCACTTTGTGATGCCCAAAGTGGCTGCTATTGCCGTCATGCGAAACCTGATTCGCCACTGCCATGTTGTGGCAGCCGGCAGAAAGTCTGTCACCGAAATCTGCCATGGCCTTTTGTCAATAACATTGGTGCCATGTGCAGAAGAAAGAAACCGAGAAGGATTATAATGAATTTCGTGTGTTGTGATGTACACACAAGCATTGATATTAATAATGAAGATATACAATAGTAAGGAACAAAATAATATCTAATAATGGGAAATATTTGCCATATCTCCCTATTTAATGAATCAAGCTATATCTCTAACATAATCAAATCATATTTCTGACATAATCAAATCATATACTTAACAAGATCTATTTATAGAACTGATGTGAAGAGAGTGCTGTCAAAGGACAGTTGTAACACTACAACAGACTGAAAAAATACAGTAACTACCTGAGTGTTAGATTTAACAAACTGCCTCAGCTAATTTGTTTTAACAAAAAATCTACCTTTAACAAACTAACTCTTACAATGTTCACCACTCCCACGAACTCAAGGTGGTTGAGCTAAGATGGAAGCCATTCACTTTGAGCTTGTTCTAAGAAACAAAAATCGAATAATTTATTTATAATACTTCTGAAGTTTTGAATTTATTTGCTGAAAATATTGACAGTCACTAGAACATTCTAGCTATATTTTTGGATGTTTGACAACTTCAGGGGTATCGTCAAAGCCTTAATCTCCCTTAGATTAAGTATTCTAATACCGCCCGAGAGAAAGCAATATTTTATTTTATTTTTAATTTAACCCTAAACAACAATTAAATGCTCCTATTTCCATCCGTTCTATACTCTTTATAATATTTGGCATTGGCAGTTTTCTGAAATATTGTTCTGTTTGTAGTTAAATGATTATTTTAGTGTTTGTTTGATTGCATTATTATAACATACACTTGATTTTAGGGGACAGAATGATGGATTATATGAATATGGATGAGCGCTCAATAGGGATGTTTTGGGTTGTGACCTACACAATGGCACAACCTGCTTGTGAAACGGTAATGAATTGGTTAAATTCTGCCGGAGTTGCTGACTTACTGCCAGGAACAAATTTGCCCGGAGAGAGATTAGTGGCAACGCGTGAAGTGAGCCCACTGCCCATGTCATTGTTATCTGGATTTTCGATAAACTTGTGTGTGAAGTTGTCTTATCAAATGGAAGATTCTCTATTTTCTGGGCAGGTTATTTCCCCTTCTCTCTACCTCATGTTAAGATTCATTTACCAGTATGATTCTCTGCTCAATACTTTTTTAATTAAACAAGTATGCGCTAGCAACACCATGCTATTTGCAATCCCAACTAACTTAACACGCCAGATAACATCAATCACTTGTAGCATATTCAAATATCATTGATCACAGATGCAAAATACATGATATTGGGCCAAACGAAACGATCAACAAAAAAGTAAACAAACTTATAAAAAGGTAAATGATATCTGTCTCTAAAGAAATCAATACTAAGAAAGGATGACATAGCATCCCAACAATTATTAATTTGATATCAAATACCTTGTGCTGCAAGCAAGTCAACTTCATGAAATGTTGCCCAATTAAGAATGGGATGATCATCCAAAAACCAACTCATTCCCCTCATCTTCGTCATCATTTTCATTCACCTCCAATAACCACTCATTGTCATTAAGTACAATAGGATCAATTTCATTTCTAATATTATATCTTTGGGCAAGTTGTTTGTTATACTTGATGTAAACTAAATCATGCAATTCTTTTTGTGGTCAAGCCTATTTCTTACTTTTTAGTGAATCTGCATTATGACTAAATAAAGTAATAATTATTTTTTTCCTAATTTGTAAGAATATAACAATGAAACGAGGCATGAACACCAATTATTACAGGTTCAGATACGCTCCAATTGTGTTCACATCTTGATGAGTTACATGTCAAGCTTAAGATCTTGATTGCTAGCCTTTGTAGATTTGAAGCTGTAAGACCGTAATTATTCTACCTTTGAGTTATAAAAACAGATAAAGTAACTTAATTCATGTATTATAACTTAAGTTAATTTAGAATAGTTGGAATTGTTAGGCATCTCACCAGGAGCTACAGTCTTTCTTGATTCTTTGGCAAAGTCATCCACAAATCGTCCACTTCCACTTTTATAAAGAGGCAACTCAGTTAGAATTTCTTCAAGCATACAATCCATTAGTTACCTCTAAATCATATTCCATGCCAGGATTAGAGTAATATAATTCTGGATTCAAAAGGTGATTAGCTGCATGCAATGGACAATGAAGCTGACAAGTCCATCTATTATCAATGATTGTAAATACATCCTTGTTTTTACTTTCATTGTTATTGAAAGACTTCATAATGGTTTCTTTGGCCTTCTCCATTGCTTAATAGATATCCCATTGCAGCTTTTCTTTCCCTATGTACAAGACGAAGTACACGAACAAGTTAGCCGTGACTTTCAAAGTAAAAACCACATGATTCCAAAATGAAGTCATAAGAACAACCTTTGAAGCTTCCCTCCCCATGGCTTCCTTAGACAACTTGTTTTTACTCCGTTCATCAAAAGTGAACGTCTTTCTTAAATTTCCTTTCTCTTGATGAAGTCTTTCTAATGATAAATAAGGTGTAGCAAATCTTGTAACAACATATCTTACCAATTCCCTCTTGTTTGTGAATTGTCTCAACAAACTCAAGGTACTGGAATGAATATATATAAAACCAACAAGACTAACTCCCCTTTGGATTGTCTTCCTCATTAAAGGAAGTTTTCGAATGCTTTCAAGCATCAAGTCTATGCAATGGGCAAAAAAAGAGTCCAATATAGATGGGGTCTTTTCTCCTCCAATAACTTACCAGCTAATACATAATTGCTTCCATTATCTATGATGACTTGAACAACGTTCTCTTCTCTACCCATGAAAGAAAGCAAAGAACCTTTTCATTTTTTCAGCAATAGACATGAGATGACTTTTTTAGGTTTTGCTTTGAAAATAGGCACACTGAGATATATAAATGGAATATTTGGAAGAGAAACCTAACAGATCAATAATTCTTCCTCTGGCAGCAGCAGGGATAGGACCAGAATAGAATTTAGATTTTGATTTATTTATTTTTTGACCTTTTCATATCTTTGCAATACAGACATAATAGTACCTCTACAATAAATCATGATGTCATCTGCATAAAGAGAATGTGTAGGAAAATTATACCACTAGTAACAAACCATCTCTGTGATTTATCAATACTCCTACCGAGAACTTCTGCAAAGCAAAAAAGCAAAGGAGAAAGAGGTTTTTAATAGTACGACCTGTATTGAGAAAGGCCAGGTTATTATTTTTTTCAGTAAGGATTTTCTCTTCAAAGAACTGGACATGAATAATAATAACAATGCATCTTCTTATAGGTCAGAGGATAACTGTAGTCTGATATTTTATCTCATACTTACGTGCAGGTTATACCCAGCATTGCAATGGTTGAAACTTATACTAGATTGTTGCTCTTAGCACCTCATTCACTCTTCCGTTCACATTTTAATGTAATTTTCTATCCCCTTCGGTAATAGCATTTGTTTTTGTTTTGTTGCACGGTTATTTGCATGTAAAAATGAGATATTTTTGAATTTATTATACGTTAGATGGAACTAATTCTACTTTATCATTTGTTGAAATCTGAAATTGAATGTTAAATGTGTTAAGTCCTGTGGAAGAACTTCTATATTTTCTGGAAGTCATTTGGCTGCTTTTGTCTTGAGAAGAAGTCATATTGACAAATAAAGTAGTTGATCTAGCTTGTTACAGTCAATCTGTAATGTTAAATTACTTTGGTGAAAGACAAGATGCACTACTAAAAGTCTAAAAGAATTGCAATATGAAGTTGTGTTTGTCACCTTTCCTTGTTCATCTTATAGAATCTAGCGTTGCCTAATTCTTATGCTTTTCCAGGCTTCATGATATATTTTAGTCATTTTTGCTGCTCATTTGTCTTCTTCATTTATTTAACCTTTTTTTTTTTCTCACTAACTGATGCTATAATTGTCTCTAAAACGTGCTTTCTTACAGCATTTGGTACAAAGAAATCCTTCTTTGTTGAGCAAACCTGGGGTAACACTTTTAGTGCTTGAGATATTGAACTACCGACTACTTCCACTTTACAGGTGACTATATCTGTAGAGTTTAATATCATGTACTGTCAGTGTAAACCAATCAGAAATCACTGCTGGTATGATTTTTAAGGTATTTATTATGAAAGTTGACACAATTAACGTAGTTGTCTGTGATTAAGTGCAAAATGGCTTTAAACTGACAAAGCTTGGGCTATTTTCTCATTTAAGCCATAATATATATTTTCTTCTGTAAAAAATATATATAGCTTTTAACTGTAAAGACTTTTTTCTTTTCTGTTTCCTATGTGTTTGTGTTTATAACTAGTTTTAGAATTATATTATGCTTTGTTGTCCCATCCAGGCTTTTGCCCCAAGATGTATCTATAGTTTCCAGAAATGGACGTAGATGATTATATATCTTTTATTTTGAACGGAACCAGACATTAAAATTATGTTTCATATTGTGAGAAAACCATGGTTGGGAGAATTCGAGAGAAGACAGAATTGAGAAAAAAGTGTGTAATCTGTATTCTGAGCGTAGTCTGGGGTAAGGATGCATTTATACAGAGGGTAGCAAGCTGCATCACAGACCAGAGCAGATAGCACAATCATAGGTGGTATAACTACTGTCAAATGAGGAAAGAGATATGCTGAAAACCACGTGTTTGAACTAGAACTACATCACGGCCTCTGGTTTATATAGGTTCATAGCAATAAATACAAGTATTTATAGGAATTTTGTTCCTATAAACATGATATATGATATGGGTACAAAATAAACTGTATAATAATTGCAAATATATAATCAGATTTTCAACATATTACCATTGATAACATAATAAATAACAGTCGTCTGTAGTAACTGCTGCCAGCTACATCTGTAGTAACTGCTTCCAGCTAAGCTTTTGCTGTAGCTATATCCTAAAATAAATATAAAATTTCCATTTGTAGATACCAGGGAAAAAGCAAAGCCCTAATGTATGATGTTACGAAGATAATTTCGGCTATAAAAGGAAAACGAGGAGATCATCGAGTATTCAGATTAGCTGAAAATCTGTGCCTGAATCTTATTTTCTCATTGAGAGATTTCTTCTTGGTTAAAAGGGAAGGAAAGGTACTTGCTTTTTGGTCTCAAACCTGGAAACTATATTTTTTTTTTATTTCTCGTTTAAGCACTAGGAGTCACTCTGAGCTAAGCAAAACTTGTTTTTATTTGCTGGACTACTTGCAGGGCCCGACAGACTTTACTGAAACTTTGAATCGAGTGACTGTTATAACTCTTGCTATCCTTATTAAAACTCGTGGGATTGCCGATGCTGAACACCTCCTTTATCTACAAAATATGTTGGAACAAATATTGGCAACTAGCCATCACACATGGTCAGAAAAAACACTACATCACTTCCCTTCTGTTCTGCGTGAAGCATTGAGTGGTCGAATTGATAAAAGAAGCCTTGATATACAAGCATGGCAGCAGGTTTGTTATCCAAATCATATTGTCATATCTATTACATGTTTTGTAGATCAAGAAAGAATAGAGCACTTGATGGAGCCAAGTTTTGGTTTCATCCTGCAGAATTGTTTGCTTCAAAAGTGTAGGGGGCAGGGCCCTTATTGCAGGAACAACATAAATAAGCTACCTTCACCATCAGCCACTCAATGCAATTGTTATCTTTTGTTTTATCCATAAGTTTATTGGAGTGTGGGATTTGATTGCATTACAAAATTCTCATTCTTTATTATGATTAAGCGGTACCAGTATTTTCAAAAACAGACATGGTGGATTGCGGTGGCAGATTTCTCATTGGCCACTTTTTTGTGACAGTGGTGTGTCGGTGTTGCATGGTGGAAATGGGGAAGCCAAGGCGAAGACAAAAGGCGAGGCAAGTGCTGCAATTTGCTAAGAGAAAGTTAAGAACAGTTGGGTTCCGGTTCATTTAACTTGACTAAACACAGTTCCAAATCAAAAACCCTAAAACCTTGATCCAATCCCAAGCACAAATTCTAAACACCCTAAAATTCTGACCCAACCCATGGCCATAGAAAATGAGCCCAAACGTAAGGAGTGAAAAGCCTAAAATGTTTTGTTTTTGTCGAATAATGAGAGCAAGTCACAAGCTGTAAAACAGTCACTATTCCATGCTTTTTTTGGTGACTACCCCGTGACAACCAACTATGACTGGTGAGCATCCCTTAATGTACAATGATCACCTGGTGATGATGATGAACGATTGACAACAACAATCTTCAGTTTCTATACCCTTCTCTAATACCCCTCTCCTTGTTCTTGTACCTAACTATTTTGCTTGTTTATTTGACTCAGCCTCTCTTCCTTTGACCTACTTGTTTCTCGTTGCCTCAACTTTGCTCTTCCTTGACTCAATGTTCTTCAGCCTCTCCTATCTTTTACCTTTGAAACTTGACGTCTATGACTAATAGACTCTACCTTTGCGTTGCAATTACACACACACACACACAACGATGTTTCCACCATGAGCCACAACGACATGCACCATATGTATATGGTGGATTCTTAGATGGCTGCCATGATCCTCCATGAATAACACTAATGCATTTGCCTATTTGATGAAATGAAAATTTGAAAAGGGAAACCTATGGTGAACCTATATTTCTCCATCCTTACAAGCTTCTAGCAATTTTGTATTTGTGCTTCTTTTAGTATATTTACAAATAATATAGCACAATAAAGTAGTAATCACATTTTATACCAATTGTTATATATGGATACCTACCATCGAGTTTAAATATGTGAACAAATTATAATACATAAGTAAGTGCAAACCTCACCTTATAAGCTGATTTTGTGATGTTGAGTTAGACTTAAAGTTCATTTTTTATGATGGTATCAGAGTTTATTCTATTAAAGTTTGTTATGACTATTGTGCCACCCACTATCTAACTGCTATTGGACCACCCATAAATTTTTGTTCTCACCCTCATGATATTTAGTCTTCAACGTTAGGGGATGTGTTAGACATTCCACATTGACTAGAGATATGACCAAAATATAGGATGTAAGTGAGTATAAATCTCACCTTGAAAGTTGATTTTATGAGGTTGAGTTAGACTTAAAAGTTCACTGTCTAAGATGGTATCAGAGCCTATCCTAACAAAGTTTGTTGACCTATTATATGATCCACTATTGGTTCCCTATTGAACCACCCATAGATATTTATTCCCACACTCGAGTTGTCTGATCTTTGACAGTTTGTTGGAGACTTCACATCAAGTAGAGATATAACCAAATTATAGTATATAAGTAGATGCAAACCTCATCTTGTAAGCTAGTTTTATGATTTTGAGTTGGATTTAAAATTTACTTTCTAAGAGTTATTAGTAAATAATGGTATTTTGGAGGGAGAAGTCTTAGAATTTAGGTTATGACTTAACTCAATCTTCCAAATATGAATTTTAAGATGGAGACTGTCTCCAATTATGTAATTTAGTTTGGTCATATCACTAGTTGAAGTCAGATATTCAACAGTCCCCTCCACATTGAGAATTGACATCTTTAGTGTAATCACACAATGGCCCAATAGTGGAGGACTGTATTAACTCAACAGTAATTCTTAAGATAGACTCACTATTTTAGATTTGTGTTAGAGTCGGACAATTCTACAAAATTAGTTTGTAAGGTGAGAGTTTTCTTCGGTTTATATGTTTTAATTTTATCATATTATTAGTGGTTGGTTCCACGTATGACTGGCTAGGCCTATAATTGTAGTCCATTTCCTTGTCACATTTCTACTACTTGGCCGTTCTAATTGGGCTGCACTGCCTGGTTTGACACCTAGGAGCAATATATACAAGTGCCATATAGGACAAATCTCTAAGTGATGTAGAGCTAAACATGACCATTCACACTGAACACAATAAAGGTGCTAGAGGCTGTGATGGAGGCAAACCGAAGATGGCACAACTAAGACAGTTTCCCATCTCCTATATATTGACCATGGTTAAACCATTGAATTGTAGACTAGTGCCCTCTCGAGTTCCATGATCAATCTCTAAGTGATGTAGAGCTAAACATGACCCTTCACACTGAACACAATGAAGGTGCTAGAGGCTGTGATGGAGGCAAAGCAAAGAGGCCACAACTAAGACAGTTTCCCATCTCCTATATATTGACCATTGTTACATCATTGAATTGTAGACTAGTGCCCTTTCTAGTTCCATGACCAAGCTGGTTTTAAAATAACTAGTCTATAGTTTATACATCTCAAACTAAGGTAAATGGATGAGTGATACAGGTCAGCGAAAGGTGTAATACCAGAGCCTGCAATTATATTTTACAGCTATATCTTGTTCCAATTGTTTCTATCACTGATGCTTTTTAAGTGAAACTGTAACAATGATGTAAAATTAACTCTTGGTTGATGTAAAAAATGTTGTAATGTATTTTGTTAGAAATTCATTGGGTTTATATGCTGATTTTATTCTTTGATGTGTAAAATTAATATTTAAGACTTGTGCAGGCTGAAACCACTGTAATACACCAGTGCAACCAGCTTCTTTCACCATCAGCTGATCCTAGTTATGTTATGACCTATATCAGTCATAGTTTCCCTCAGCATCGACAATACCTATGTGCTGGTGCATTGATATTAATGCATGGCCATGCAGAAAATATTAACAGTGGAAATCTGGTATTAATCTTTTAACTGCTTGCTTAATGCTTCCCATTTTACCGTTACCCTTTTAAATTTACTATGAAACAAATTCATCTTTGTTATATAGAGAATTTTGTGTATTTCAATTCCACCTTATATTCTTTCTTGTATGGCTCTTCCGTTTCAATATCTAATGTTCTTGCAAGTTGATTTAATATTTTCTATATTTATCTAGGGACGTGTCCTGCGAGAGTTCTCTCCTGAAGAGGTGACGTCTAACATTTACACAATGGTGGATGTTCTGCTTCATCATATGCAGATAGAGCTTCAACAAGGACACTCCCTACAGGTTAATTGCTGTAATGTGGCTTTATCTTTTACTTCTATTGGTTGGTGGCTGTGTAGCTCTTTTTCCATATGCTTTCCCTTTACAGGACCTTATGTTAAAAGCTTGTGCAAGCCTTGCCTTTTTTGTTTGGACAAATGAGTTACTTCCTTTGGATATCTTGCTTCTGGCACTTATTGACCGTGATGATGATCCGCATGCTTTGCGTATTGTGGTATGCACATACAGTCAAACTCTTATCGTTGATTGTATATTTTTATCCTTTTCATGAACATTTTAAATCCCTGTTGGCCTTCCTTTCCAAAATTAATAAATAAAAGAATGATTAAGGAAATATGAGTATGAGAACAAATTAAACTTGCTGATAGTTATATATTGTATTTTCATTCTGTTGCTAAATAGTTGATTCATTTCTCCTCTAGATCCAGTTCCTTCTATCTGTTTCATTGTTTTCCATTTTTTATTCATTCAAATATGACATAATAACATTGTTTAAAGCCAAAGTGTTTATAACTAAATTTTGATTCACTTGAGATGTTTGAATACATGGGTAAAAAGCTTGAGTGTATTAACCAAGCGCTAAGCTGTATTTGTGTGTTTGTAATTAAAGGTCAAACTAATCTACATTGAGAAAAATCCAAAACAACAGGGTGTGCCACCTATGGTAGCAGGCTACAATCAGCATAGAAGCTGAAAAAAGCTTTTGTACTTTCAATAAAACATATAATATCATATCATACATAAATCTAACTCTATTAAGATATAACATATAGGTTATATGGACTAAGCTTGGAACATATGAAATTGTTAGAGATCCCACGTTCACTAGAGATAAGGTCAAATTATAGTATATAAGTGGGTGTAAACCCTACCTTACATATTAGTTTTATAAGTTGTGTTAGGTTTAAAGTTCACTTTTTTGGATGGTATTAAAGCCTCTCAATGCATTTACATCTCTATATAACTTGGGATAAGTTATAGATAAATATTACCGTGGTAGATGTAGAAGCAGAAAAATGTAGGGAACTGTAGAATTATGTATTATTGGCAATAAAAAAGGAACCTACAAGAGGAGGAAACTTCAAATTTCCCATAGCATAGCTCCTCTAGCATAATATCTGAAAAATAACCGAGTCCCCATTCCATTCTTCCTCATGAGTCTAAATAAATATATTCTCTGATGTTTAACAACATCTCCACTACTCATGCCACCTCAGCCTTATAATAGTCTCTCCACTACTCATGCATCCTCAACTTTTGGATTTCTCTTCTTCCTTCTACGCACATACAGTCTCCATGCCTTAGGTATCTCATGCCCCTCATGGACCAATGGCTCTTTCGGCCTATAAACTTGTCGGGCTCCAACAGGATATTTGAATATATTGATAAAAGGCTTGAGTGTATTAAAAAAAACACTCAGCTCTATTTGTATGTAACAAAAGGTCAAACTAAAATAAATTAAGAAAAACTAAAAGGGACTGCCACCTGTAGCAGCAGGCTACAATCAGTATAGAAGCTGAAAAACTACTTTTGTACAGACAATAAGACAAATATTATACTAAGTATAAATCTTGTTGAAATTGTGATTATTATTTTATTGTACAACTTTCATAAAGCTTCTTTTTGGGTGTATGTATCTATCCCTAAGGATTGAGTGTCATAGGCTATATAGCTATTCCTTGTATTGTACACTTCTAGTTTGTATATATATAAAATAAATGAGTTGAGAACACTACTCACTGATTTTTTATCATGTATAATTTTAAGTAATCTAAAAGAACTACTTGAAAATCAGTTCTCAAAATTCTTTCCCTTCTACTGGAGAAATGAGATTAACTGTCAGATTTCACATTTTGGGTTTCATGCATAGGTCATACTCTATAATATGCAATTTAGTTTTCCTCCTGTTCTGCTTTAACGTTTCAACAATATCATATTCTATTCACAAATCATTAAGTTGTGTTCCAATTTCTCTTCAAAAGGATGAAAACTAATATTGCAATCGACAGCATCTCAACAGCACATTATAGAAAAGAACCCAAGCATTAAACAAATCATCAATATTTAAAGGACATCATGGCAAATCATCTATTAGAATTATGAAGTAGGGGCAATTGAGCTTCATTGTTTTTATATTAAGATTAATCGTGTTATGCAATAATTGCAGATTAGTCTACTTGATAGGCAAGAGCTTCAGCAAAGAGTAAAGCTCTTTTGTATGACTCGTGGGCACCCTGAACATTGGCTTTACTCAGGAATATTCAAGCGCGTTGAACTGCAAAAGGCTCTTGGAAATCACCTTGCATGGAAGGATCGGTACATTCTATTATAACAACGAGAAGCCATGTCGTTTTTTGCTTAGACTCAGCATACTCTTTTATTTTATTCATCGTGGTTGAGAACATTATTGGAAATAGATATTTCAAACCAATAAATTTGAGTTATTTATGGTACCAACAAGGAGATTATATTGTTCATATATTTCTAAGAATTAGAGACTCATTACTTGAATTAAATTATTGGAGACCTATAATGCATCTTTCTGTACCCTCTCCATGGAAATTGTATGGACTGATGCTGTCTGCAACAAACTTTCCAGGTATCCAGTGTTCTTTGATGATATTGCAGCCCGTTTACTTCCAGTCATCCCCTTAATTATTTATAGACTCATCGAAAATGATGCAATGGATACAGCTGAAAGAGTATTGGCCATGTATACCCCATTGCTTGCTTATTACCCTTTAAGATTTACATTTGTCCGGGATATACTTGCGTACTTCTATGGTCATCTTCCAGGAAAGCTTATTGTTCGAATCCTCAATGTACTTGATGTCAGTAAGGTAACAAACTTTATTGTGTCTTGCTAGCCTTTTTTGTTTTACTTGAAAATGGTCTTTTTTTCCAACAATTATTGAGGTGGTATTTCTTTCAGATTCCCTTTTCAGAGTCGTTCCCACAACAAATAAGTTTGACAAATCCAGTCATGTGCCCTCCTCTGGATTATTTTACAACTCTGTTACTGGGAATAGTGAATAATGTTATTCCTCCACTACATAACAATTCAAAATCTGGATCCATGGGAGATGCGTCAAACAATACACTGCGTACTACACAAAGCAAGCCTGCAACAGTATCTCAGTCTGGGCCAGCAAATGCTTCAGAAGGCCAAAAGGCATTTTACCAAATTCAAGATCCTGGAACATACACTCAGTTGGTTCTTGAGACAGCAGTTATCGAAATACTTTCCCTTCCGGTATCTGCCGCTCAGATAGTACAATCACTTGTTCAAATTGTTGTTAATATACAACCAACGTTGATACAGTCCAGCAATGCTCTTCATGGTGGTTCAAATAGTGTAGGGCAAGGTTCAGTGTTGCCAACATCACCTTCAGGTGGAAGTACAGATTCCTTAGGGGCCAGCAGATCAACTCCTTCAGTTTCTGGAATCAATACCTCTAACTTTGCTTCTCGAAGTGGTTATACATGTCAACAACTGTCTTGCTTGTTAATTCAAGCTTGTGGGCTCTTACTGGCTCAGCTTCCTTCTGATTTTCATTCACAACTTTACCTGGAGACAACACGTATTATAAAAGAGAACTGGTGGCTCAAGGATGGGACAAGGTCACTTGGGGAAATAGACTCTGCGGTTGGCTATGCGTTGTTAGATCCAACATGGGCTGCACAGGACAATACCTCCACAGCAATTGGTATGGTTTGGCAGGGGGGTTTTATACTACTAAGCTGCTTGCTTCAATTTTGCATTATATTTATAGTTATGTTATTATTCTGTCTTTGATATTAAAAAATGTGACTTGTGTTTGAGATATTTTCTTATCTGAAATATTGATGGTTTGTAGCCAGGAAAATGGATATACTTAATGGAGCAAGGGTAAGCTGTAGTTTTGCCTGTCGAAGTTTATGTGTCTCAAAATTTTATGTATGAAGATTTTGTTTTACACAAATCTAGGTAGAATAATTTATGTATGAAGTGTGACCAACGAACTGATTAGAAGTTCCAGAAGATATTTCTCAGAAATTTATTTCATTGACTTGAGAATACTTTAATCTTCTGTTCTAGAATATGGACTAACATTTTTTTTATTGTTTCTAAACATTTCTTTTGTGAGTTTGCTTTAATCTTTTGTTTGTAGATGATTATACTTGGAATTAAAGGATGGCCAAAAGTTAGTGAGTTAGCTCGTGTGTGTGTGTGTGTGTGTATATATATATATATATAGTAAGAACGATACAATAGAATAGCCTATAGCCTACGACTCTTGGCCCAAGTTAGATACATCCAGAAAGGTAGCTTTATAAAAGTTGTACGACAAATAAGAACAACTATTTTATCTTTCCCTTGAGGCTGAAACATATAAATTGTATGCACCAAGCTTGAAACATATAAACTAAATTCTAAGCCTTGTTAAAGACTTAGTTAGAGTATTTGCAAGCTGGCCATTAGAGTTGATAAATTCAGTACTAAGTTCCTAAGACAGCAACTTCTCCTTAACAAAATGGTAATTGGTCAGTTGGTGTTTAATTCTCTATGAAATATTTGATTAGAGACAATATGAAGTGTTGCCAGATTATCATACGACAATTTCTTCTACCTCACTTTACAAAATTTCAACTCTTAAATGAATTGTTTAATGCACACAAGTTCGCAAGTGGCCAAAACCACATATCTATATTTAGCTTGTGCAATGGACTAGGCAACAACACTTTGTTTCTTTCTCTTCCACGAGATGATATTCCCTTCGGCGAATGCACTATATCTTGTGGTGGATCCTTTGTCAATGGTACTTGCTTCCTTGTCCAAAATGGTCATGGTATCCTTGACCAAAGAACCACAAATCCATCGGGGCAGACCAAGACGAGTAGTTTTTCCAATTGAGTTTTGTAGTTGTAATAGTAGGCGTATTAGGAAACTAGAGAATAGGACCTGCAGAGGCCATTTCAAGGAGATGTAGCACACTGCGAGGAAGAAACGTAACCAACAATTTCAAGTAGGTTGAGGCTGAAAACTGTTGGCAGAAATGGGCCCAGAAGATACTGACAAAGCTGCTGGAGTTGGTCTGTCTTGATTCTGACAAGTAGAGGGCAGTGCATGAACTACAGGTGCCCAACAGATTGCAGGAGAAGATTGGTGCCTGAGGGAGCGTCAGTAAGAATTAGGTCACATGACTTCTTGAGTTGGGTCACACTCCTCAAGGCACACCTAACATTGATTTCACCCAACCTTGAGTTCACTGGAGAAAAAGACCACAGATGATCGGCAAACGGAGGTGAAAAACAACAAACAAGCAAAAAAGGAACAGAGAGCAGATTTTACATGCTTTTGATACTGACTTGAAATTTAAGGATGGTAAAAAATCATGTAGTATTTTCTCAGCTGATGTACTATACACATATTTATGAAAAGTGAGAACAAGTACAATGCAATAGAATAGGACATAGCCTTATGACACTTAGGCCTTTAGCTATATACATTAAAAAAGGTAGCTTTATGAAAGCTGTACAATAAATAACAAACAACTATTTTAACAATTAATAGGTTTTATACTAAACTATCATCTAGGATTTCTGTAGAAATTAAACTGTATATTACCTTTCTGTCGAGTGCTAGCTAGCAATGTACTTTCTAACACACCCTTTCGAAAAGTTTCTTTACTATTATAACCATGATCTGTTGGGAACTGTGAGATCATGAGACTTGACGGGGAACGAAGCCCACTCAATTTCAGGATTTCCCATCAAATTTAGTAAAATGTGTTTAAGAGGGTGTGTTGGTAACATTTTTTTCTTTGAATAATGCTTGGTGGTATATAGTTTACTGTTTTCATTTTAATTAGGTGGATTTCAATCTATTTCTTGTTACTATTTGTGCCTTATAAGAACTCTGACCTTGTGTGTAATCACAGGGAATGTGGTGGCCTTGCTTCATTCTTTCTTCAGTAACCTCCCTCAAGAATGGCTCGAAGGGACCAATGTTATTATCAAGCAGCTTCGGCCAGTAACATCAATCGCCCTGTTGAGAATAGCATTCCGGATAATGGGGCCACTCCTTCCAAAACTTGCCAATGCTCATGCACTTTTCAACAAGGTAAGAGAATCATCAGTTCCACAATCTTAAGGACATATTCTGATAGAACTCGATAATAAGTTATGAAGAGAAATGGAATTTTATTCAAGATGTTGCTCTGTATTAATGAAATCCTTTCTCAAAAGAACTCTCACCTAGTATTCTAGAGACCTGGGGTCCCTCACTAACGAAATCATTTCTCTAAAGCATACCCACAAAGTCTTCACTGAGCTGTATTTATTTCCTCCTGTCTTACAGATGTCTTTTGGAAGATCCCTATTTTACAATTATTTTTCCTGACCTTTACAATTAGTTGTACTGAACATTACGTATTTATTCTCTTCCGACTGTTACAAAAAAATTGTATATTGAATGGTTATTGCTGCTATCCTCTCTTTCAGATACCATTATTGTATTCTTTCCTTAGTTCCCCACTGTTAACCTTCTTACGAGAGTTTCCCCTGTGTTTTGTGTTCAATACTTTGACTTCGAGCAAAAGGCTGTGAAGAATCCTAATTCTCCATGCTCAGGGAGGGTTCTTTATTTTCCACGTCACAAATACTATTAACAAACACCCGCCATGGATAATTGCCATCTATGCTCCATATCTCTTCTGGTATCTGCTGATAGTATTTGTCGGAAACTTCTGTTAGAAAATTATAAAATTAGATACGAAAGAGATTTCACCAATAGTTACAAGGTCTCTGATCTCATGATAAATAATTTTGTCGTCCGTGTGAGTTGACTTCAGTCTTATAGTTTCTTGACATTAGTCTTTCAGAATTAAGATCTTTCCAATTTGTATTTCGAGGTGGGGAAATATTGTCCCAAATTTTCGGAAATTTTCTAGTTCCTTGACAATTGATGAACACTGACCATCCAGCTTATATAAGTAATAAACCAATGATTAGTGGTGCTGAAGCTCAACCAATGTCACAGCTTAGACCTTGCTGAATTTTTTTTCTGTTAGAGCATACTTTCTTGACCAAAATTATTTAAACCATAACAGCCTCGTTATAGATATACCATTAGGATTTTATCATGAGTCATCATCATAGCTTATGGTTTTTTGTCCATATTTATGGTTTATTGGAACTTTGATAGTGGTGGTCACTAAAATTGGGGTGTTAACGGTTTTCCTCTCACTTGAAATGACACAGACTCTCTCATCATTACTAAGTATATTAGTGGATGTATTTGGAAAAAATTCCCAGACAACGATTGCTGTTGATGCGTCAGACATAGCAGATATCATTGACTTCCTGTAAGTGTTACCGATTTGTCATAAAATGACCTTATTACAAGTTTTGAAATCCTGATCTTCTACTTTACCGCTTGGTTTTCAGTCACCATGTCGTCCATTATGAGGGACAGGGAGGGCCAGTGCAGGCAACCAGCAAACCACGACCAGATGTTTTGGCTCTCATTGGAAGGGCATCGGAGAGTTTACGTCCGGACATTCAACATTTGCTTTCACACCTAAATCCTGATGTGAATTCCTCTGTGTATGCGGCATCTCATCCGAAGTTAGTTCAGAATCCAACTTAGGTGCAAGTTATTATGTACCCTGAAGATACCAGTTCCATCTTCGGCTAAAATACGGTAAAGAGAGGCATTTCTTATTGTGGATTCTTCAGGTTATATTTTCTGTATAATCGGTTGGTTGTACACCTCCAGCTGATGACAAATACTCAGCACGATTTAGAAATTGTATGAATTAAGAGTTGTATATAAATCGATGTACATAAAAATTTGTATGAATTTAGAAGCATTTCTTAGTGTTTACTATTAATTATAGTTAATCTAGTACCCAAATTTTAAATTCAAATTATTAAAATCTTTTAGGTGTGTAATTTCATTAAATGATATAATTATTATTTTATATGACGACAAAAATTAAATAATTTATTAAATTCTTTTTTTACATATACGACGATGTTGTGGTCGATTCCAATCTAGGTAATTCCAGTCCTTTGAGTAGCAAAATGGTTAGAAATTGTATTCGACGATCATATTTGTAACTAATATATTTTAGCTCAACTGAGAAGTGTCACAGGCAAAAGACTATTTGGGAGATGGCAAAGAAATTTTGGAAGTGAGTGGTAAATATGATTATTGAAAAATTGGTTCAAATGGAAAAAAAGGGATAGAGAAGAGTACCTAAAAGTTAATAATAATAGGAAGGGAAAAGAATGAGAGTTATCTCATTCAATGTTAGAGGGGTTGGGATAGAGAGGGTAAAGAAGAAGGTTGTGAAAGAAATAATGGCAAAGGAACAAATACAATTCTTGCGCCTACAGGACACAAAATGAAACAAATTGAACCAAGTATGTGTCAATACTTGTGGGGGAATTCTGATGTTTAATGGAAGGAAAACTTAAAAGTTTGAACAGCAGGAGGCTTACTTTGTATGTGGTACACAAATTGAGTCTTTGTTAGTGGAGTGGAACGGGAATGGAAGGAAAAAGGGTCCTGTTGATTAGAGCTGAATGGCAATTGGTGTCTCATTAGGACCGCAAGCAGATAAGAATATGGTGTCTCATTAGGGATTTCAATAATATAAGACAATGCTTTGAAAGGAAATGGGAGAACAAGGAAGGTATGGCGGCATATGGGAGAGAAGAAAATTTAATGAATGACAATTGTTTCCAGCACTCCATCAAATGCTTCATGCACCCCATCAAATTTTAAATAGTTTACTTATGTTTGATGGGGTGCAGAAAACAATTGCCTTAATGGGTTTATAAGAGAAATGGAAGTTGAAGATCTATTCATTATTGGGAGATCTTGCAGTGACTGCTTCTTCCTATATTTCCAATGTTTTTTCAGGCATCTCCAAATTTTTTAAAATTCTAGTACTGTCCCGTTTACAATGACAGTTTTGTCTCTGTACATGTGTGGAAGATGGGGGTGCATGAGGTGCTGTGATTGTGAACGTAGTGAGATGTAGTACGTGAGGGGCTTTCAGTGACGACGTTTGTCATCGAGGACGGCGGAACGGTGGTAGAGCAACAGTAAAGCATGTGCGGATAGGGTAGGATTGTTTAGGATAAGTTGGGTGGGGTGAGGTGTAGTTATATTCAGAATTGTAGGTTTCGTAAAATCTCCGAAACAAGGTTTCCATAAGCCTTTTTTTTACGTCCATGCTTCCGGAATGGATGCTTTTGAAACACATTTCAGATAAATAAATGTATTTCAGAACAGGCTGTTCCGGAATGTGTTAACTAAATTTTAAAATAGGTTATTCCAGAAATCATTTAATACTTTCTGAAATAGTCTGTTCTAAAATATATTTATTTTATCTGAAATGTGTTTTGGAACAGTGGAGTGTTCCGGTATTGAAAAATATGCTTGTTTCATAAGTTTAAATTCACTTCCGAAACAAGACTGTTTTAGAACACATTTTTCGGTTTCAGAACACGTAATTTTAAAACATATTTTAGACTTCCAAAATAGGCTATTCCGAAATATATTAAAAAAAACTAATTTTGTATGAGGAGCAATTTCATCTGCACAATACTAATTCAGAATATTTTAAACATCTTTTATAGACTTTCAAAATAGGCTATTCCGAAATATATTAAAAAAAACTAATTTCGTATGAGGAGCAATTTCATCTGCACAATACTAATTCAGAATACTTTAAACATTTTTTAAAAATTTGGAAGTGTCTGAAAAAAGTACTTGGAGGTGCAGGATGAAGCAGTGTCTTGTACTTGGCATAAAACTAATAAGTTTATAATGAGTGTTGGCAATAATAATAAGAAAAAACTGAAAAGAGCTAAAGATTTCTTGAAATGGTGGAATATAAATAGGTTCCGTATCCTAAAAGATTGTCTGTCACAAGGGCCTTGTATTTAAGATTAATGACTTAGAGAAAACGGAAAAAACACAATATCTTAGTCAGGATGAAATGCGAGAGAGTCAAGCTGCAATAAGAATTCCAGAAAGTAGTTCATAACAAATCAATGTTGAAGCAGAGATTAAGAATTATATGGTTAAGGAGGGTGATTGCGATTCTAATTAATTTCATACAACAATAAATTGCTGAAAAAAAAGAAAAATTATGCCAGGGATTGTGGTTGGTAATTGGATTTCAAACCTAACTACGATGAAAAAATTGGAGTATTTAAAGACTAGGTTTAGTGAGGATGATCGGAATAAATTGATGTTAGATGAAGTTACTTTTAAAAGGATCACTCATGAAGATAATTTGACATTATCTTTAAGCTTTGTTGAAATAAAGATGAAAGAGACATTATGGGACAGTGAAATTCATAATAGTCTTATGCTGTATAGGTTTACTTCTCTTTTATAGAGAAAATTTGGTAGGACATACTTCACTTTTATAAAGAAATTTTGGTAGGACATAAAGTTTAATTTCCTAAAATGCTTATAAGATTTTCATAACAGTGGCTATTTCCAAAACAGAGAGTAATTCTTCTTTTGTCACTCTTATTCCTAAAGTGGACATTCCTCAGTATTAGGAGATTATAGATTGATATCCCTAGTAGGTTATGTGCATAAAATTTTGGCTAATAACACATCAAGGAAAGTATTGTATAAAGTCACAAATCAAGCATAAAGTTTATTACTAAAAGAGAGAGACTTATTATAGTGTGTTGGTTAAAGAGGGAGAGAAAGAGGTATTTACTCTTCTATGAAAAATTCTATGATAGATTGAATTGGAGTTTTTTGTTTTACATGACGAAAAGTTATAATTCACGGACACGTGATAAAATGGATAAGAGGATTCTAATGTATCTATTTTAGTTAATCTTACTAAATAATTTTGTATGAAGAATGATTAAGATAAGGTTACCCTCTTACACCTCTTCGATTCACTATTGTTGGGAGGGAGGGAGTAGAATCATGAGAGAGTATGTTAAGAAGAACTTTCCTATGAAGTATAAGGTGAGAAGGAATAAAGGTAGAAGTTAGTATAAAATACATAAATGGCACTTTAATTATGGGACACTATTAGATGCATTATGAGGAGCTTTAAGATGGTGGTTGGTCTTAAAGTAAACTTTTCAAAGTGTCATTTGACTAGTTTTGGCGTGGACGTTGAAACCTTAGAGGAATTCTTACATATGCTGAATTGTAGATTTCTAAACTTTCCTTTTTTTTTTTTTTTTTTTTTTTTTTTGGGTGGGCGGGGGGAAGGGAGAAGGTGAAAGTAAAATATATTATCTAGAAAAAGTATGTCATCAAAAGAAGAGGGGTTTAGGAATCAAAATGTAATTTTATTTAATGAAGTACTTATGGGAGATGGAATTTTCAAAATAATTTGACATTACGGTCAAAATTGTTAACATTTAGGTATGGATATTAGAGAAACTTAAGGGGAAATGTGGAGGATAGAAAAAATTTCATTTAGTGGAGGGAAATTAAGAAAGTGTGTAAAGGGATGAATTAGGAGAGGTGGTTCAATAATATGATAAGTAGATGGGAGACAATAATCTACATACAATATATAATGGATTGTTCAACATTTCAACAACAGAAGAATGTAAGTAATATGATAGTATAGGAAGAGAATTACATGGATCTGTTATTAAACACATTTTTACAAAAACTGTTAACTTGTCTTTGTTATAAGTGAAGAAAATATTTTCATTTATTGGAAAATAATAATGCAGATTATACAATAGACAAATGGAAAGAAAGAATATTAGTGGAGGATGTCATTTCATGTGAGGTGACATAATTTCATAGATGAATAAGAAACAGGAATGATTGTGAGGTAACATAATTTCATAGATGAATAAAAAACAAAGAATGATTGTCTTATCTATGGTAAAAATTAAATATATATCAACTACACATTATTGCTCACAATTGTTTTGGATAAAAGTCAACTTGTGAGTTTCGAGGTTCATGAGATTAATATTCTTATTTTATATGATAATAATGGTGTAATTAGTTTGTCCAAATGTTTAATTTTTCATTTGCGAGTTAAGCACATTGAAGTCAAACAAAACACTTTATATGAAAGATTTATAGTTTGTTTCCATAAACGATTAAAATGAAAATATCTTTACACAACCTCATGTTAAAGAGATATTTACATGTTTATGAACACTTTAGGGTATAACCTTTATTAAAGAATGACTAATAACAATTTGTCCAAGCTTTACTGCTTTAAAAACTATTTTTCATGTATTAGGCGATGTATGTTATATGTACATTAGACGGTCTACGGTACATGTGTATTAGACAGTTTAAGATTTATATGCATTAAATGGTCTCATAGACACAAACAGTAAACAATCTCACAATCTCAGGCACAGGCAATAGACAGTCTCTTAAGTACATGTATTAGATGCTCTCATAAACATATACATTAGAAGGTATATGGTGTTTCTAAGTGGTTTGTTTTGGGTTAAAATCTGTATGAAAACATAATGTTTTTTAAAATTATTTTATTATGAAAATATGAATGTTTAAGTGTGTGCTTTATAAAGTTCTTATATTCAAAAATTTGAGTTGTAAATTTCGTTTTCCTGTTGCTTGTTTTACGCCATATCCATGCTTATATAATGATTCTCAATCATGTTCTTCAATCACACTTAACCCTAGTTCTTAAATAAAGTTTTTCACATCTCCTCTATTTACCCTTGTGTTTCTGTCTTCTTTTATTCTTAACTTTAAACCCTAATCAGATGGCTTCTTGAACCCTTCTGGTTTTATGAATTATTACCAACCAGTTAAATCTTATGAATCTACCAACCAGTTATATGTACAAAAGATTTTTCACGATGCTATTCATGGTAAAAGTGAGATTGTCCATCAAGAGTTGCAAGATGTAGAGAGCAGGTTGAACTATAAGCTTTCAAAGTTAAACTATAAACTCTAAGAGATGGAGCTTTCTCTTTCAAACCAAATTTTGAAATTCCTTATGAAGATATGAAAGCACCTTTTGAACCAGAACCTCTTACCCTGTTGTCTTCTTCTTCTTCACACTAGTGATGATTTCTTTAAGGAATGCTTTCTAATGGTGTTACAAATAAGAGACATAATTTTAAGTTTTCGGGGGAGAAATTGTTTTGAGTTTTGTTTTGGAGATATTGTTTTTGAGTGTTAAGTTTTTTACTATTCTACAATAAATTAGTTTTAGTTTTCCGTTTTTTAATTTTTTCATATAGTTTTAGTTTTCCGTTTTTCAATTCTTTTGTTTCATGTTTTTTTGTTTTCGGTTTTCGTGTTTTACATTATACATTTTATTTTCACTACTCAATATCTCTCATATATTGATAAAATGCTTTTAAATTTGTCTGATCTTATTGATGGTTGTTTTAGAATTGTAGTTTTTGTCGTCATAAAAAAGATTATTAGATGATCTAGTATCTATTAGACGGTTTAGTATTGGTTAGATAATCTAGTCATGTTAGATGGTTTAATATCACATTAGACGATTTTACGAATGTAAGTATCTATATAATTTTGATGATGATAAATACTTCTAAGTGATTTATTATTAGATGACAAACTTATTTCATGTACAAAAAGTGCAGTTTACATGTATTAGACGATTTTCTTATTCAACACGTTCGAAGGTCAAAGTCAAATTAAGCATTAGACCGTTAAAGACAAAGATAAGTGTTAGACGATCAAAGTCAAAGTTAAGTGTTAGATAGTCTAATCTGACCCAAAGTGTTAGATGGTATAGTCTGACTTTAAGCATCAGACGATCTAGTATTTTTTTGTGTTAGACAATCTTTGCAACAATGTTCAAACATGTGGTTTATTTACATTGATCCTTATTGCTTTTATTTTCTAATCAAATCTTGTTTATATCTCAATCTAAATGATATTTTATTTTATTAATTAATTACTTTTGAATTAAAAGCAATTTGATATCAATGTTCATAAAATTTATGAAACCAAAAGATTTTGAAATTTACTTTAAAAAAATTCTCTTACATATCTGTGGATTATATTCATATAAATGTTTTCAAAATCAAAAATAAAAAATCATGTACAAAACCATTAGCTAAGAGGATAAAAGAAGACGAAGTTTCATAGAAAAACATTCTACATGCAAAGAATAGAAATACTAGGATTTCTTTTAGTCTTGTACAAAATTGTATGAGTGTATTTTTTCTTTATATTTCTTTTAGGCTTTGTTTGGATTGGAGAGTGGATTTCAGAGAGTGAATTTGAATTGATTTGAGATGAAAGCATATGGAAAGTTTGGTTTTTAGATTAAGAGAAAGATGGTGAGAAAAAAGAGGAAAATTTATAAAAGTTTGTGAGTGATGTGATAGGGTAATTGATAAAATAATTTTTTAATAAATGAAATTATAGTTAAAAATAATTTAAGATTAAATATAATTATTTATTGGATATAATTGATAAATTATTATTTTAATTGATGAAATTATAAAAAGTATCAATTATTTTAAAATTAAAAATTAAATTAATAACAATATTATTAATATTATTTTATAAATTTATTTTGATTATTATTATTTTATTATTATCATTATAATTATTATTTATAATTTTTTTTAGTTTCTAATATTTATTGAAATTTTGTTTTTATAATTATTTTATTTTATTATTATTTTATAATTTATTATTTCTTATTTTATTAATATTTATTATTATTATTATTATTATTATTATTATTATTATTTTGTTAAATTTATTAATAATTTAATTATATAGAAATATATATATTAATGAAAAGAATGATAAATGCATGTTTCGCTCTCTGCCTCCCTCCCCCAGCAAAGGTTAGTATTATTTTTGACTTTTTGAATTTCGGACTTTCTGCTCATTTCTTTGCTCATTTCTTCTGTGTATAAGTTTTTGTTTGCTGGGTCACCTTTAAAACTTAAGTGAGCCTCAATATAAGCTTCAAAAGTTAGCCTAAAAGTCCAGGAAACATGATTAATATTCTCCAAGGAAAATGAGTCCTCCATCATGTAGAATGGCAAAGATAGGTGAAAATGAAGCTCCAGATTCAGGAACATGAGTTTTTTTTGTCATGAAATGCCTAGGGACTAAGCACCTATAAACAAGAGGTGCTTAGTCCATGTATAATTCACCTTCAATAAGTGAGAAATGAAATATTTTTTAAAATTTCTTCTTGTTCTTAAGGTTAATATATGATATTAATCTTCTCCTAATTTTCAACAAAAAAAAATTCTTTGAAAGAGGACAAACCAAGTCTCCCAAGAGATTTGTAAGTTTTAAAAATTTTCTATCTTCCACTGTTTATTGAAAAAGGTGTTTTCATCATTAATTAGGATACACATTCGGGCCTATACACATTACTATTTAATGAGTTAAATTTACTTTTGTTTATAATTAAAATATCATTTATATATTACTCTTGAAACACTTGATTAAATATAAAAAAAGTTAATTATTTTAATTTTCTTTACCATTAACTGGGTTTATTTAATCTAATATTATGTATTTCAAATAAACAGTTATAAAAATAGATAATACGGTTTTGAAAGATTTACTAGAAAAAGTTTTGGATGCAACCTTGGAAGTTGCATATTTTATTTTTAATAGTTGATTTTAGTTGACATGTTTACTTTAACTTAGAAATAGAAATATGGCAGTTACTTATGTTGTATTAATGTCTCTCTATTATGATCATATAATCTCTAAGGCGTTGCAACATTTTTTTTAATAATAATATTATAACAATTAACAATTAGACTATCTACTTGTATTTAATTATAAAAGGTTTTATTATAAATGTATTTACTTAATAATATACATCTATGAAAATATATAAATACACTTCATAGTCGTATTTATTATCATCAAAATTTTAGTAAAAAATTTCAATGTTTTTAAATTATTCAAGTATTAGATCATTTGATTTGATTGTGTTTAAGGTCAAAGCATCTAGATGATCTCTAATTGTTGAAAGCATAAATAATTTGTGAAGCACATATCTACGAGTGTTCATATATGTCTACTCTGAGAAAATTTTAAAAATTATATAAAACTATGCTTCACTACAATATAAAAATTGTTTAGAGACCAATCTTTCACTACCAAATGAAATGGGTTATTAATAATGACCAAAATAGTTATCAAATTATATTTTAGTTGCTAAATAACTACAAAATAGAAGTAATGATTGAATTTAGTGACTAATTAAGTCAAATAATTGGTATCTAATATTAGCTACCAAGATATACCATTAGATTCTAAATTAGTCTCTAACTTAATTAGATACCAATTTAGAATCTAATGACATAAGTCACTAAAACTTTGGTATCTAATGTTAAATACTAATCATTTGACTTAATTGGTCACTAAATTCAATCTTTACTTTTATTTTGTAGTTATTTAACAACCAAAATCTAATTTGATAACTATTTTGGTCACAATTAGCAACTATTTCATTTGGTAGCTAAATATTGATCTCTAAATAACTTTTTTCTTGTAGTATTTGCATTATATAAAACAATTCTAGACAATATAATTATTCACCTATACTAAGGTGGCTAACTTGTTAGTTGCTTCGTTAGTGCAACATTAGCATATGCAAGATCATAATATGAATAAATTCATCACTTACCCTACGTTCGCTAAACAAACCTAAATACAAAATACTAACTTAGCTGACACTACAAGATGTAACAATATATTTTGGATGTGAATGTTCATCTACAACAATCCAAAATTATCAATTAAAACCTTAATAGTTAGTGTCATGAGAGCCTAAATTTATTTAGTTTGTACTCATAAGACCTTAACTTCAACTTTCCACAATCCTACCAAAACGCATAGTGAACAAACAAACTCAAAATTTAATAATATGCTAATTATAAATTTTACCTAATATGATTTATTACCACTTTGTCCCACAAGTACCTACCAACAATCTTCAGGATCCCAGGAAAATAATGTTCCATCAACATTTACGTTTTGCATCTACGGAGTCTCATCGTCTTCATGACCAACATTACTAGATCCACCTTACTCATTTCTCCATAATGAAATTATTATAAGTCTTTTGGAATTCTTTGGGATTAAGTATGATTACCCCTTGTAATAGCAATATTAACATGTACAAATAAAAAGCAAGTATACATACAACAATTTTGAATTTTAGATGAACATTTTGGATGAGTCAATTTGAAAATACATTTAAGATAGATCAATTTTAAAATATATTTTAAATAGCTAAATCTAAATTTCTATGTCAAGAAATGGACTCTGAATAACTCAATTGAGAATATTAAAATATTAACAGTTATGTACTTACGAAGCAACCAATCTAAAATACTTCTTCATATCATGTGGTGACTTATGAGTATATATATTCCCATCCAAAATATGCAACTTATCTTTTAACTTGGGATTGGTGATACATAAAAATCTAGATCCACTAGGGATGAGACAATCCAAAGTATCTCTCATCTATTATGAAAATCAAAAAATACAAAAGCTCAACTCTGCCTCGGTGATGATGATATGTGGACAACGATGACATTAGCTGGAGATAAGAAACAAAGAAGCTTGTCGGTACGTGTGGAGGGTGTGTATGGAGGTATACAGGTGTGTATGGAGGTATACAGGAGTAGTAGAATAAAATTTAGTTTTGTATTTCAACATAAGGATATTTTTTTTGTCTTTACATATACACTTTGTTAGCAAAATGCTGATTAATAGAGTTTCAACTAGAGATAATCTCATTAAGAGATGAGTTAATGTCTTGAGCCAACATTATATTATGTGTGGAGGAGGAGGGAAGTCTGTACAACACTTATTTTTATTTTTTGAATGCAATTGTATCTGGACAGTGTGAAAGTTATGCGATCAATAGACTAACTTAGCAAATGTATACCATAATAAACCAAAGGAACATTTCCAGCAGTTTAGGCTCTCAAGTGTTAGTATGAAAAGAAATCAGTGGTAGAGATGTATGTGGATAGCAACAGTGCGGACCATTTGGATGTATAGGAATGGTATTATTTTTAGAAATAGGGTGAAAGACCTTGAGGAGATATTTAACTTAGTACAGGTTAAGGCATGAGTTTGGATAACAAATAAGATACCTAAGGCGAGTTTCACATATTCGTGCCTTTGTCCAATCACGTGTATTAAATCCTTAGGAGCTTAGAACTTGAATTGTTTTGCTTGAGTAAGAAGTCATATGGTGAGTTCGTACATTATGTTGGATGTGTATATCACTGTTTTATGTGTATATCACTGACTGTTTTATCTACTAACTTTTCGCCACAGGAACTTTGAAAAACTAGCCAAAATTGTTCATCAGATTACATGACATCTGCAATTACTATACTGGTGACACAAATCTGAAAAACATATTTTGATAGTTTGGAGGTTTTTGTTGATTATATGCAGAATAACACTAGAGAGCAAGAAGAACCACGACAGGCTACTATGGAAATTGTCTTGGGAGCAGTAACGTCATGAATTGAATGAGCAAAGTCTTGATGATAGAGGAGCAAGTAGCATTTATATACAACTATAGATAAAGCTTCAAGAAATGGAGAACAAGATGAAAGAGCAATATTATACACTATAGAGGAATTGCAAGCTTCGTACTGATGAGGAGATTTAAAGATTGGAAAGACGTATTTCCATTTATTATATTTGTTATTATTGATAATAAATAAATAAACACGCCCTCCATGGTACAAGAATTAAGAACCTATTTGTTGTTTTTAAGTTATTCTAGATAAAAGATTAGTTAGATGTAACATTTTTTTCAAAAATTTGAGATACAAATTATAGCAATTTTTGTCTTAAAATTTTTCTCTCAAATTAAATGTAATAATAGTAATAATAAAATATTACAATTCTGGATGTACTTTGTCATAATTACCAAAAATCAAGTTCTTTTTTATATAAATATAACAAAATGTAATTTAATAAAGAATTAATTATGTGGATGTAATTTTATTTTAATTATATATTTTAAGGGTGAAAGTGGAGACAACTAGTTATCTTAATTTCTTTTTAAATTAAAATTTATAAAATAAAAGATGTTTGATAAAATATTAATATTAAAATTATATAAAGATAAAATATAATAATATATAAAGATAGAGAACGAAAAATTGGATGAGATATTATTTTAATGTTAGGCTTAAAGATGCATTTTGAAATAATGTGTAGTCTTAAAAGTATTTCTCTAAATTAATTATGTTTTTTAAATAATAATAATAATAATGAAAAAATAAATAAACTAATTGATTAGCTTATATGTATATCTCTAAAATTTTTTTCTTGAAATATATGTATTGTGACATTTAAAAATCTTAAAATTTGAGAAAGTAATATAAAATTAAATAATTGCTAATATATAAACTTTTTACACAAGTACGAAATTCTATTTCTCTATTGTATCTACATACATGTAGGAGCAGGATATCACTTCTATTGAACTAAAATTATATGATACAAATATTTATTTAGTAACTCATAGTAATAACAATAAGTTTAGTTTTAAAAATATATAGTAAGTACATGTAAAAAAATTAATTAATAGCTTGTATTTATTCAATTTAACTTTTTAATTATTATAGGGTGATATAAATATTTTAAAAATATAATTAATATGCTTAATTAATTAATTAATTAATTAAGAGTGACTATCTTTTAATGAATATTAATGGGAAAATTTTAATACATTAATACTTAATTGACTCTTAGTGTAAAATCTTGTATACCAATTTCTTTTAAATTTTTAATATTTGTTTATAAATATTGGAGAAGAATCCATGATGTTTATATTATTTTTGTTTCCTGTTGGATTTTCAAGAATAAAGAAAAATCTTAGAAGTTGTTTTGATTATAATATATATGTATAGATATAAATTATGGAGATGAATATATATATATATATTGATATGTTTGTAAAATAAAATGAGATATGTATGATGTTAAAAATTTGTGTGATGAGGAATATGAGTAATTTGCAAGTTTGGATCATGTTTTTTTCTTGTTGATTGGAGAATAGGTATTCTTCTTGAACTTGATATTGAATATTCAATCCATATCCAAGTGATATTTAATGTTTATATTAATTATTTTCCTTCAAACAATGATGTGGAAGATAAAATAACGAATGTGTCATTAAGTAAATGAGATATGCGGAATGTGTCATTAAATAAATAAGATATAACTTCATTGATAATATAATCATGTAGATTAAGACATTAGATTATGAAAAGCTTAATATATAAATTATCCTGACTTGGAGCATGTATTATTTTTATAGTAGAGTATGTTTAATACTAATATCTCTTATGGTGATTACACTGTAATTAAGATATAATTAAAAATTTTGACACTTTTCTAACAATATTTCAACTGAGATTATTTAAGGTTTAGAGACACACGTTCTCATCTTATTAATCATAGTGTAGTTCACCATTTATGTAATAATGAATATTGTATATCATATAAGAAATATTTAAAACTAAATAAACTCACCCTTACATTTATATTTGTTAACTATTATCATTTTATCATTTTAGTGTGTAATACTTTTTTTTCGGGTAATAAGATAGAATATACATAAATTAGCATTTATGTGTTATATTTTAATATATTATTGGCTAATTAACTAGAAAAAATATATAATCAAATACTCTAAACCTCTAAAACTTAATTTTTAGGAGAATGTAAACAATTATTATGGACAAAGTTCTCACTATTTTATTAGTTTCTTTTTGTTTCAATTTTTTTTCACTATCTTTTATTTTTTTTTATATCAATGTTTTTATCGTGATTTGAAAATATTGAGAATAAAATAGAAAAAACAATTTAAATGCACCCAACTAATAAATTCCATTATATAGATTATTTGTTATTTTGCCAAACTTTTAAATAAAAATGCGTTGAAAGACCTCAACACAATATATTTTTTTTCTTTCTTCGCTTCCATTCTAAACAAACTCGATTTCCTCGCTGGTTCCTTCACCTTTCTCTTTCATTTCTTCCAAACCCTCTTTAAAGAATCTACATCACTATCACTTGGACCAACATCAATAAACTATGCATGTGATGAAACCAAACAATAAATTTATTTTGAAAAGAGAAATTAAATAAACGAAGATTATTACTTGGTTGAAAAGAACCTTAAAGGTTGAAGCTTTACAAGCCAAATATCACATCAAAAACAAAAATATTTGTGTGGTTGCTTGAAGCTTTTGATGCAAATGCACGCCATGAATAGTTTATTATTCCTCCTTGGTTGAAAACGTGATTGATGGTTGAACCACACTATGTGCTTTACTAGATTTTTCTTCTTGTCATCATATATACAAACCTCTACAACTTGAATAATAAAATAATTATTGTTTTGATTATGTGGTACCACCTAAAATTATCTACTTCGCATGAATCAGATTTTATTAAAAAATGGAGAAAGTGAAAGTGGGAGAGATTGTGACCAAGAAAGAAAGTGATAACACAATTAGAACCACTCAAAAGTGTTGAAGCACCACCACTTCTTCATCACCCACCCACGTGAATCTTGTGCATGTTAGCTGCTAAAACCTGTGATTTCATATCATGTCTCTCTCATTATTTGACCTTTGATACAGTTTTTCTTTTGTTTATATTATCAGCTTCAATATTGTTGTTTAAATATGGTTTTAGACTAAACATCTGTAAATAGAATGTACAAAAATGGGATAAGGTTAGATTTGCAGAAACTGATCATCCAACCTAATGAAAAGATGTAAGGTAGAGTTGGATTGAGTTTATGTATTTTCCTTAGAATCAATTCATTTTTAATTGATTCAATTAAATTTGGTCAATTTGTTCACAAGTTTTTGAAAAACATTTTCTTTTACTAAAATTTATGATTTTTTGTAATTCTCAGAATACTTAAAAGGTTAATAAAATTAAACAAAATAAGTATAGATGCACGTTATGTATAGAAACTAAAATAATTTCAAAATAACATAATAAATGAAATGTCACATAATAAATTTTTTTATGGTAATATTGATTGAGTTGTGTTAGATTTTAGGCCTAATATATATAATTTACCACCTAACTCAAAAGATTTGGTGGATTTGAACTTGAATTAGATTTAATTTAATCGTAAAACAAATAAACTCAATTTATGTAAATTAATTTGGATTAATTAGATTGCCGCAAATAGGATCATAAAATATCTTTAATAATTCATTGAAATTTTATAATAATATTTAGTTATCTTACAACTAACATTAAAAAACCAAAAATACTTATTTGATAGTATTTATAAAATAATCAGATATTTATGATAGAACAAATGAATGACAAGTATCATAAAAAACCAAAAAAAAATCAAAGTAATAAAACATGTTTAGCTTTAATAGTAAAGAAAAAAGTGTGAAAATTAGATGCAAATCTGAAAGATAATGTATAAAAATTATATATCTATCACTATATATATATATATATATATATATATATATATATATATATATATATATATATAACTATATATATATATATATATATATATATATATATATTGTAATAAATATTTTATTAAAATTTATGCTATATAATCAATTATATCTTCCACAGAAAAGTAACATTTATATTTACTATTATAATAATACTAAATAATTAAAAAAATAATATTAAAATAATAAATAAAATAAAAATATTATAACAAATATGTTTTTTTTCATTTGAGCTAAATAATCTTATTTTTTTATTATTGTTTACTTTTTTTTCTCGCTCACTCATCGATTCATCTAATCAAAGTGTAAAACTTTTTTGGTTGTGAAATTGCCCTTAGCTTTAAATATCTATTGTAGTCTAATTGAAAGAATCAATATGATTTGACTGAAAGTCTACTTGTATTTTGCACTACTGAAATTTGGCCACAGGAATCTATTCCTTTAATGTTAACCATATATTTACAATATTCTTTTTTTAATTTTTCAACTATTAATAGATAGATAAGATTAAGATACTGATAGATAGAGCCATTATAGGTGGCAAAATTCTTCATTTATATATCTAACAAGATTACATATCAGAAGTCAGATATGACATTAGTGAAACTAAAACAATTTCATATCAATTAATTTATATTTTAAAATAACAACAGTAACTCATTTACTTTCAAATATTATTCTCTTATATGTTTTAAATTTCTGCGGTATCTTAATTTTAAATTTCATACATTGTCTTATAGTCATGTATCATGATTTTTTCAGTATCTTTTACTAATTCTGAATGTTCTATATCAAAATTCATTTCCTTTCAACCCTCCCTTGTGCACTTACATGCCCCAGTTTACTACTATAATTCAACATTTTGTCTTTGTTTGGCAAATTAAGGATAAAAAATATAGGGGAAGAAGGTAGAAGCAGAATTAGTAGAATTAAAATCCAGTGATGTAATGAATGTACAGAAAATAAATATAACTGTAAATATCTAAACTTGCTTTTAATTCCAACACTGTAACAAATTGTCTAATACTATACTGTTGGAAGGTAAAATCCAACAACTTTCAAGTAATAAGGTAAAGCCCTACACCAAAAATAATCAGACTAAGGCTCAACCTAAGGACTCAACACAGTTTGATACATAATAATCTCAGCATAAGTTCTGATAAAAATAAAATCATCTGATACAACATTACTATATTACAATTACAACAAATATTATCTACTGAAGTAGTCTCCTTCTACAAGAAGGGCTTACTACTATTCTTGCTTGGTTGATACTGCATCAGCACCCTCACTGGTGTTAGAAAGAGTTGCACTCTTCTCTGCCATATTCTCACCCTTCTTGTTGAGGTTATATGGTGCTGCACTCAACACCCTGCATGGACACAAACACCTCAGACTCAAACAATTTGTCATGTAATCATTTTTTTTTTCTTTTGTGGAGAGATAAAAACCATGCATAGACTAACCTTTCCTTGCGCTTCTCCAAAAATCGAGCCAATGAGGCCTTGCGAGCCTGTGGCACAGCTGCATAAAATGGTAAAAGATGTCAACTTCATTCAGCAAACCTTGTGATTGTAGAATCACTGAATACAAACACTTGCAATGATCAAACAAATATAACTTCGGACAGGAGAGAGTCTTAAGAATCTAAGTCTGAGTCTAGTTCTGTATTGATAGAAATAAGTAAGTTGAACAACATAAATGAAAGAAGTCTGTAAGCTTAATGTCTTAAGATTTTTGATTGAAGGTAGTGTCAATTCTTTGTGTGAGTCTCACTCATATCTCATTATTGTTTAATCTCTCTAGTGTTTTCTCTTTTAATTTTTTTAAGGGAGAGATACATCCCTTGTTTACTATAAATTTAATTTATCTTACCCCAAAGGAGAAGTATATGAAGAACTAAAGTACCTGATGGTAGCATGGCGGTTATGTTGACTACTTTAGAAGTCTCCGCTTTGTTAACAGCCGCAGGGTTACCACCAGATGTTTTAGCTACCAGAAATTCATCACTGCTACTTGAACCACTCCCTGACTGTGCACCAGTATGTGAAGAAACAGATAAAGGACTTGAAAGTGGTATGGGTTTACTAACAGGCACACCATCACCTCCTGCTGCCAATGTCAATCTGGGTGCCTGAACATTAGGCACTGCCACATTAGAAGCAGCTGATAAGTCATTCCTAGCCATCAACATGATAGCTTGTGCCTGAAGAAAAATGGCAAGCAGTGAGATGCATGCTCCTCTTCAAACTTAACTCTTTTATTCATCATGGATAGAGCAAAATATGAGAGAAATTACCTTCTCAGGAGTGATATCATCAAAGACATTCACAGTGCCCGCATAGAAGATGGTGAGTTGAGGAACAGATGTAGATGGTTTCACACTGTTACTTCAAAATGATACAATTTAGATTGCAGTAAAGCACTAAATCATGTCTCTAGATTACTGTTAAAGCACAAAATGTAATTACCGTGTTTCGGTCATTGCAGCATCAACTGAATGAGGTGCTGTAACAGGTAATCTCCCCAGTAGAGGTCGCTTCACACTAGAAGGATTCATATTCTGACCAGCAGTTGCAAAATGATTCTTTAGGGATGGATGTCCCATGGAAAGTGGAATGGTTTGCTTGGGAACTGAAAACATCTTGACATCATGAGGGCGATTCATATAAATCACATCATGTAGTGCAGGATATGGTGTCAGGGAAAAATGAATGCCACCTTGTCCATCATGATTCACCGATTTCTAAGTAGTAAGAAAATTACATTCAATGAAAGATGTTTGAACCAATAGACATGAGATAGTGCAATATGTCTTAAAGCTAGGTTCTGATCTAAAGGTCAAGTTCATAATTCAGAAAGACTATTATAAATAAGTAAATATAATAAGCAGATCTATAACAATAACAAAAAAGTTTTCCTCATCTGAAGTGCTAAGAGTGAATATGTTTTACTCACTTCACCTTAGTGAATATAAAGCCTAATCAACCAACTGTTGTGCTAATTAGAAATTTTGAGCAAATACAAGAAAACTGAGTGAAGGTGTATTATTGAAACCTGAGGAGTATTCAAAGACAACAAATGAGGATGGACTTTGTTCATGAAGGGCCATTTTACCATTCCTCCCTTTGTGAAACCTACATACCAGCAAAGGAACCATCAACATAAATTTCAATCTTATTAGGAATTTTGTAGGAGTGTTGGCAAAGTTGATTTTTAAAAAAAAGTTAGGTGATATTTATGTTTGGATGTTATTTGTTATAAAAAAGCAAATTAGTAGTAAAACTCAGTACTTGTATTGCTTCAACCCAAAATCATTTTAGACCCAGAATTAATTCCTCAATGTGAAACCAAACACGTAAAAGTTTAACTAAAATCATGCTAATTGCTATTTCAATGTGATTCTGAAGAATCTAACATGAAACCAAATACAAGCTAAATAGACTGCAAAGGATGCACAAGAGAGGAGGAATTGTCAAATCTTACGACTTAGCATCAATCTAAGTATCACTATGCAGAAGCATCATGTAGGTAGGTATATCAACACCCAAATGAACAAAACTGGTAAAGAACTGAAGAATGATTTTCTTTTTCCAATTTACAAATTTCATACACAGTCACATACAAAAGTTCAAATATAGAAACAAGGGTCACAACACGTCTAGCTCCACTAGTGAAATCTACCACACATGAGGCCCCTACCTATTAAATAGCCTGCAGCTCTGCAGCTGCAGCAGAAGTAAAGTTGCATAAACAGCTTTCATTGTTTAAAGAAGGACCAAATAGAAACTAAAATATGTCCAACCTTATCAACCAAGAAAATTTAGTAACTGGTTCAGATATTCAATTTCCCAAAAAAGACAAAAACAGAAACACTGAAAAGCACCAAAAATATGAAAAGAAGCATTGAAGTGGAGGATCATACAGAGGTCAGAAAAAGAACAAAAGAACAGAAACATGCCTGAGTCTTTTTCTTCCTTCTCTACTTTTTCTTTGGAGCTCAGACCCAGAAAATCCCTCTCCATTTTCAGAGCAAAAGACTAAAGAAATTCAGCAAAAGTTTCTTTCTTTGCAATTCAAAAACTAAACTGAAGCAACCCTTCTTCCTTCCTCACAATAACCAGCAAGGCAAGCACGCCATAGAAAATAAAGCTATTAATTATTTTATTATTATTATTATGACAAAGCATGTCGTTATAACTGTAGAAAAAGAAACTAAAAAATGGAAAATAAAATAAAATAAAACACTGAGAGAGAGGAAAGGGTTGAAAATCCAATGGAGTAATTAATTTGTTTGAATCAATTAATGCGATCTAGGCCGCCATGATTTGTTTTGTTTTTCTTAAGAAAATAAAAAAAACAATGACGAATTATGAAAGGTTGGTGAGTTACCGGTAAGAGAACCGGATAGTCCGGTATAGGACCACGTGCGCCGCTGTCACACCTTACCATACTTGTCCGTGTCCGACAGCGATCTCTTGTACCGCCACCCTTCTTAAAATTATGCACGTGTGTAACACGTGGCTACATGTGCTAACCACTATCTTTTCCCCTCAAAACCTAAACCCACAAAACAATAATAAAAGTATTTCAACGTGTTAAATGATGAAATTCTACCAACTATAATTAGTTTAAAAATTATAAAATCATTCTAATTATTAGCTTTTATAATTGAATGTATTTAAAAGAATGATATATTGAGTTTGATTTTGATAAGATATATTGAATAATGTTTAATTTTAATGGTTCATACTAATTATATAAATTGAAAAGCTACAATGTACGAGATAAAACTCCATGTTTAAACTCCTAATATATATGTTTATGTTTGACTCTAAATTACTCTAATATTAAATATAGTTGTTAATAAAATTATTCTTTGACATTGTTATTATTTCGAAAGACTACCATAATTTATCTTTGATATGGATATCAATAATTATTTTTTTCTAGAGGCAAGGTATCTTCAAGAGATATTTTGATCTTAAAGTCACTTCTTAAATATTATAAATTAAGAGTTGAATGATAAGATAAAATATATCTTTCTATTGTTTATAATGATTTTTGAGATGTAATTATTTTGATAAATAATTATTTATATTATTGTTTGTCATAAAAATAAGGTGAGATGCAAAATAAATAATGATGAAGTATGAATCATAAACTGATCACCATTTGTTTATTATTCAAAATATGTATATAGAAAAGTGTAACCACTATTAATTAAAAATAAATAAATAACAATTAAATATAACAGTTTGTTCTCTTAATAAAAAAATAATTTGTCTATTAGAATGACATACATTCAATTAGAATCTAATCTTTCAATTTCAACCTATTTTGGTTTGTATGTCGATAGATATTTAAAAGTTAGTTAGTTTCTCTTTATTTTAATTACTATTACTTTAATTAGTTTTTATGGAGTAAACTTGTGAGTTATTTTAATATGAATGAATTTTTATTTTCTTTTTCGTTTTTAACTTATATGAATTTTCCCTTATTTTATTACTATTAAAATATTTATACAGAAAACTACAAAGACACTTAAAATCATAACTAATTATTACATCCACCATGTTTAACCCATAACTAAAATTTCCTAGTTTTTTTTTATTACATTAGAGAAAAATTAGTCTTTTAGGTTACACATTTTATATTAGGCCTAAAACAAAATAATAAAAAAATGTTGTGATCTTTTTCTAAATAATTGGAATTTGTTTACATCAGATTATTTGAGATATGATGTAACAGTCAAATTGTAAGTTACACTAGTAGAAAAAAGACAATTAATCGCGGTTGTATAAGGCTTACAAGCGCGGTTGTACAACCGCGTTTGATTCAGCCGCCATAAAAAGTACTGAAAGTACAAACGCGGTTGTACAATCGCGATGGAAAGTATAACACACCACCGCGGTTCTTCAGAAACCGCGTTGAAAAATGACACAGAATGTTCCATAATATACAGAAACTGCACATACCAGCGCGGTTGTAGAGGGAACCGCGCTGGTATGTGACATACAAACGCGGTTGTTTATTAATTTTTATCCTCCTGCAAAATAATTTAAAAATTATTTTGCAGATACAAACGCAGTTCTTTTAACAACCGCGTTTGTATCTCCCTACAGTTTTCAAAAATAAATTATTTGTGGCCTATTATCGCGGTTTTTGCCTGAACCGCGTTGGTATAGTCTTACTTAATTTCAAAAATGTCACCGCGTTGTTTTTAAATGTGGTTCATTTTTAACCGCAATGATATCCCGCCTTTAAATGTCATTTTTCTACTAGTGTTAGTCTAACATAAATATTAAGTTTTATGTGTGATTTCTAACCGTTGGAGGTAAAATTATAATTATTTAAATTAGAGTTCATAATTTCTTATTTCTTATGATTTTGAGATTATTCTTTTCTCATTTTTGTTTTCTTTTTTCGATAGAAGCTATATGGGTGTTAGTGGATGTTATGGAGATCACTTTTGTGATTTGAATAGGTGATTGTGGGTGTTTGTGGTGATAAACGATTTTCCCAATTGTATTAGAGTTTATGTGAGTGCAGATGTATCATTGAAGTAGATGTTCTAGTTGAATGTCTCCATTGATTTTATGTTTCTAATTACTTGTTTATGTTGTTATTTTATTTTACTATTTACCATTTTGTTTTTCTTATTTCCTTTTTGTATCTTGAATTTGTTGTATCTATTTTGATGTATTTTTATATTTTTACTATTTACCAATTTTGTAAAAATCATTAAAAATGTGTGAGAATTGATTTTTTACCTATATTTTTTTTGTGATAACTTCTTTTAGTGTATATTTAATAGCTTAACCTTTAAATTTGATAGAGTAATAATAGATTTTGATATACAAAAAATTTGATAAAGAAACATTTTAAACGCTCATAACTTTTGATAAATAATTTAGATTGATATGCAATAAAAATGAAAATTGCTCAGATTAAGGAAAGAATCTGTTGGTCAATACTCAGAAGGGATTGCGAGACCAAATTCTCTACCCACTAGACCCATTCAAGTTAGTCATTTACATTCCAAATACTTACAAAAGTACATTAGAACTTAAGCATATGTCTCTTGCTACACATTTTACACAAATAATAACAAATTTTATTTACCTTATTTAATGTAAAAGTTTCAATGCAATTTTCTTCAACCAATTTATTTTTTGTTGTCTCCAATTTCACAATATTAATCATTCATCCATGTGAAACAACTTATCAACCTCATATAATATTTTATTCCAAAATTTAGATTTTATTTAAGTAAAAAATAATCACCAGTAAAATAATGACAAGAGTGATCACAAATGAATTGCGTTAAGAAGAAAAATAACAAATTTTGACTTCTTAATTTTGTAATCTGAAATATAATTATAAATTTTGAATTATATTTGAGATTCTACACTTTGAAAGTCAAAATTGTACCAAATTAAACAATTTGAAAGTCAAAATTCACTTTTAAAATATTCTAAATTGTATAATTTAAAATATTAGTTCCAACTTTTGAATTTCACGGTCTAAAAGTGAACATTTATCATTTCCAAGTTGCACAATTTATAAAACTTCCAAATTGCTCAATTTAAAAAGTTTCCAGATTTTACAATCTATAATGAACTCCAAACCAGAAAACTTGAAAACTAAACATCTTAAATCTCTTACCCAAGTTTCACTATCTTTGTAACAACCTAGAAAATCTATCATCTGAGTAGAAGTGGTAAAAGTGGAATGAACATTTGATTATTATATTATTAAATTGAAAACACGTATTTATAGGAAAAGTTAGTAATCAAGTCTCATTCCCACTTGAGCTACCATCTCTCTAAAACCCCTAACCTCTTTTCCTCTGACTTCTCTCTAAGTCTATGCTTCCATACCTCATCAGTTTCTCAAGCGGAGCCCACCGTTGGACTCGTGGCGGAGAATAGAGCAAGTCTATCCGATCAGAACCTCCGTTAGAGTAAGTTCATTTTCTGCCCCTTTTCCTTAGAGC